>TARA_B110000003_G_scaffold276558_1_pt1 | contig 15491 bp, 15 predicted proteins | sample TARA_B110000003 | Tara Oceans TARA_B110000003 (sample SAMEA4396424) | marine metagenome | biome: Westerlies Biome; feature: [SRF] surface water layer (ENVO:00010504); material: water (ENVO:00002006), including particulate matter (ENVO:01000060) such as... | depth 5 m
AATAAAAATAATATATTACCGGATTTAAGAAAATGCATCATTAAAAAACCAGCAACTTGAGAAAAAATCTTTAGACTACCTCCACCAGTAATTTGATTATTATGTCGTCTGTATTTTAAAAGTACATTTTTCAAATTTGCAAACTCCCACCCTGTTTCTCTTGAAATTCGAATAAATAACTCATGGTCTTCTGAATGAAAACCGTATTTATAACCGCCAACATCTTGAAGACACTTTGTATGAAACATTAAAGCAGGATGACACATGGAATTAAATACAGGAAGCCATCTAACTATTTTTTTATGAGTTGAAAGGTGTATAAATTTATCATTTAATTTCTCACCACTTTCATTAATTAAGTCTACTTTGCAGCCAAGTACACCAACATTAGGATTTTCTTCTAAATAAGCAATTTGTTCTTTAAATCTATTTTTAAGAGATATGTCATCTGCATCCATTCTAGCTACATATTTAGTATTAATTGTAGATAATCCAAAATTTAAAGCATTGGCTAAGCCTGGAATAGAAACGATTAGAGTGTTTATTCGAGAATCTTTATATTTTTTTAGTATATGCTCTGCAATGTCATCTGCATTTTTGCCATTACACACTATGACAAATTTATATTCAGTATAAGATTGTAAGAGTATGCTCTCTATTGACTCTTGAGTATATGAATCAATCCTATTAATTGCCATTAATACTGTTAGTTCGCAGAGATTATGCATCATAAAATTCCTATTAACTATTTTAAATATTCTATAAAATCTTCTCGGCTTTTATCACTATCAAACCTTTTTGCAGTTAAGCTGTCAGAAGATAAGAATACCCTATTACTGTCTATTTCATATGTTTTATTTATTAGCTTAGCAAGGCTTACAAAAGGCAACAATCGATCAAATAGATATAGAATACTTCGTATTCTTATAATTATAATCTTAGAGAACTTAATTACTGTAATTCCTTTTTTTATTTTTTTAAAAGATGATGTCAGATAATCTATTGTTAGTGGCGTGTTAAGAATTTTCTTACCAGAAAATTTAATTGGTAAGCTAATTACATCATGGATATATTCTGCAATATGAGTATCAAAAACAAAATTTAGCGTACTCGATTTTTCTTTGGTTGAAATTAAAAAACCTAGTCGAATGAGCATTCTTAAAAATGATAAGTCTTTGTTTGATTTATTGTACTCAAGAACATTCGATGGCATTAATATTAGTACGTCCATATCAGTATCTATTGCAGACAGAATAGCTTGATCTGCAGCTGCCTTGGATACCTCGTATGCATTAATCGGAGTCATTTCATAACTTTCATATACATCTCCAGCGTCATAACTTGCACCTAAACTCCCCACACTACTAATATGTATGAATTTCTTTACGTCAGCTGCTTTACAAGCATTGAGAAGTCTTAATGGAAATAGTGTATTTATGTTAAACATAGATTTAGATATGTTCTTGAGGCCTATACAGTTAATTACAATATTGGGTTTTAAATCAGAGATGCTTATATCATCATAATGAGCATGGATTGATATCAAATTATCATGTGTAAACTTAAGTTTATTCTTGTAAAATTGGCCGTAAACACTATACCCTTTTTTACATAAAAGTTTTATTATTGCGGTGCCTAAAATACCGCTTGCTCCTAAAACTAATACTTTTGATTTAGTCATTTTATTATCTAGCCCTTGATGAATTATACGAAGCTGGGAATGAGCTTGAGATCAGAGCCATATTAATAATAAATATTGCAGGTGAATCAATAAATGGGGAAACCATGAAAAAACCAACTAACATTAACCTTACCAATAGGCTTACACCTTGAAGATTAATAAATCTATATATAATTAAACTTGCCATTATCAACCCTGCTGGCAATCCATAACTGTATAGCAACATAATAAAGCTTGATTCGGTTATAAAGGCGAGTTCGCCTATAAATCTATATCCAACAGCGCCGTAGTTAAGCCTTCCATTTCCAATAAGAGCCTGGAAAATATCCATAGATATTAAATATTCATAGAATCTTACCCATCCATAAAATCTAACTGCCTCAGCTTCTGCATGATATGAGAGACCTCTAGATGGAAGTAATTCTACTAGGCTGGTAAAACTTACGATAATTAAAATAATAATAATGCCAAATTTTATTTTAAAGTTTGCGTTATTAAACATCGCAAGAAAGCATACCAAGCATCCAACCAAACCAACACGACTTCCAGAAATAGCTGCAGCTATAATTAGCATAATGATTAATGGGATTTTAGTTTTAAGATTACTGCTAAGTGTTACAACGGCTAAAATTACTAGAAAGTAAGCAAGATGAAGACTGCTTGTAAAAGGACCAGCAATTCTGTCACCGGCTTCTACAAAAGCACCTGTTATAAAATCAAATAAAGTCATCAAAAATGTGTAAATAACTAATATTGGAATAACTTTATATAGAGTATTTTTTGAAATTAATGGAGAGCTAAATGTTAAAGCTGCAATAGGAAGAATACTAAAATTTAGAATATGCAAATAAGCTCCTGATAGCAGTATATGAAAAGAAGTTATAAAAGCCACCATAAAAGATATAACTATAAAACCAAGACGATTTAGGCAGAACAATAGAAAAAAACTTAATGCAACCCCGTCAGCAAGAGCTCTATTTAGAAGATCAAGTTTTACAAGCAAGAATAAAGTTAATGGTACTATTAGCAAAAAAAGAACAGAGGTAAGTTCTATAAATATTGATCTTGATTTAACATTGAACTCTTGATTATAATTCTGAATCATTTAGTCTTTTATATCTTCATTCGATGAATATCCTGGTACATACTTAGAACACTCTTTGATTAAGTCTGATTGTTCTTTCAGTGTTAGTGCTGGTCTAAAAAGACTAACCAGTCTCTGTAATTCAATCCAATTCATAACAGGCTCACCAGCATAATAAATACCTTTAGCTTTTGATGGTTTTGAATCTCCTTGAATTAAAAGTTCTTCATAGAGTTTTTCACCAGGCCTTAGACCAATAACATTAATTGCTATGCCCTCTGATTCGACCTCAGATTTAACTTTTAATCCATGAGCACGTATTAAATGTTTGGCTAAATCATATATATTTACTGACTTACCCATATCTAATAAAAATATTTCACCTCCGGATGAAATGCCTCCAGAGGTAATCACTAACTTACTAGCTTCCTTGATAGACATAAAAAATCTTTCAACTTTTTTATGAGTAACTGTTACTGGACCACCGCTTCGTATCTGCGACAAAAATTTTGGAAGGACCGAACCAGAAGATCCAATTACATTACCAAATCGAACTGCTGCAAAAACTGTATTACTGGACTTAGTTTTTGATAATTGAGGTTTATTTGGTGATGTCACTATTAATTCAGCTATCCTTTTTGTAACGCCCATAAAATTTGTTGGTCTAACAGCCTTATCAGAACTTATTAAAACAAAGCGCTTGATCTGAAATTCAACTGCACATAAAACAAGATTAAAAGTTCCTATTACATTATTTTCAAATGCAGAAATCTTATTAGACTCTACTAATGGAACATGTTTGTATGCGGCAGCATGAAAGACATAATTAATACTATGCTCATTAAAAATTGATTTAAGATTTTCAAGATTTTTAATGTCTCCCATTATGTATTTAATAGAGCAGTTAGCTATACCTTCGATTAATTTAATATCTAAGGCTTCACTTTCTAAGCTCTCTTGCAATTGATACATAGAGAATTCTGAGTTATCTAAAAGTATTAACTTCTTAGGCCCACTCCTTAACACTTCTTTTACAATTGAAGAGCCAATACTTCCGCCAGCTCCTGTTACTAAAATAGATGATCCTGTTAAATACTCATGATGATCTTTAGTCCCTGATACTCTACTAGCACTTAATAGAAATCTATCAAGATTGAATTCTTTTTCTTCATCTATATTATTTGATTGAGAGTCTTCAAAATTTAATTCATCTAATGACTTGATCGGGATGCTACCAAATTTCTCTTTAATTCTAGAAACTAAGTCATCTTCAAGACTAAATTCACTAGTAACCCAAATAATATCAATTAAATTGTTAGCTCCCCAATTGCTTATATCTGAAATTGATTTGATCTCAACTCCGTACTTGAAGCTACCAATCAATCTAGAATCATCTGTTACGAAGGCGCTTACTTTGTATTTATCAGAAGATATGAGGCCGCGAGCAAGGAAAGACGCTTGTTCGCCCGAGCCTATAACCAAAACCCTTTTTCGGTTTTTTAAACCAATTGAATTATTAAAAGCAATTTCGCCAGCTGAATTTATGAAACTGCGGCTAACTATGAAAAAAAAGCATGCTAGAGAAATATAAAAAATAATATTTGCAGAAAAAATGTAAGTATTAAAAATTAAAAAATAACCACATGTAGCTGCCAAGTAACTAAATAGAAGAAATAAGTATATTTTTCCAATCTTAAAAATTAATTCAGACCAATTATCACGAATTATCAGACTGTAAATTCCATAAGTAAATAGCAGTATTAATATTAGAATACCTATAACCAAATAAATAATTAAATCACTAGTGGCAACTGAAAAAGAATACGAAAACAAAGCTCCAAGCAAAATTAGAATGATGGCATCTGAAAGAAAATATGTAAGGATAATTAATCTTCTACTTAACATATGAAAATACTTTTACGGTAGCCCTTAGAAAAATTCGCATAATAAAAATTATAACTAGGTTTGAAAAATTAGAAACACTCATTTTGCTATTTACCATATCTCTACTTTTTAATATCAATTTATACCTTCTATTTTGAAGTTTATTTTGTAGAAAGTTAGCCAATTTAAAAAGAAGTTTTCTTAGAATAGATGCATCCAAAGAAATTAATCCAGGTCTTATTATAGAACCAGAATCAATAAGTGATTCCATAACACCATCCTTAAAAGCACCATTATCTTCATATCTATATTTTCCAACTATATTTTTTGATAAGTACAAGGTGCCTTTTTTTGACAATCTTACTAGAAGGTCCCAATCTGCACCGCCTCCAGCTTCAGCTCGGTAACCTCCAACCTCTCTAGCTTCAGCAACATCTATAGTAATACCAAGCGGGCCACTATTAGTAGGGTTTCCGTAGAAGAGATCGGCATCGTTTATAACCCTTGTACTATTAATATTATTCTTAAAGCAATAATTTATAAATTTCTTTACAAGATTTCTTATTTTTAGCTCAAATGAAAAGTGAGCTGCATTCAAAAAGCTATCATCTCCAATAGCGTTAGTATTTCCAAGGTATGCAACTCCATCATTCATTTTTGAAATAAGATTATCCATTTCAGATAAAAAATTAGGATCTAAAAGGTCGTCATCACATAGTATTGAAATAAATTTAGTTTCGCATGTTGATAAGCATTTATTCCAATTTCCATACATTCCCAAATTTTTTTCGTTGTGAATATATTTAACTTTTGGATCCTCTAAAAGTTCTTTTAACAATGGAGAAAATTCATTTCTAATGTCTTCATGACTGTTATCACATATTAAGATCTTCCAGTCTCCATCAAAATTTTGTTGCAGGGCAGATGAAAGTGTTTCTGCAAGCAGCTCTCTTCTTTCATACGTTGGTATTGCTATGGTTATATTATTAAGCAAAATTACCTCTCAAATCTCTAAGCATAAGCAGTGGCCAGCGCCAGTTATTATATATAAGTTGCACAATGCCTTGTGCTAGAATTAATCCCAAAATACCATAGGTAGCACCAAGAAAATAACTAAAAATTACTATCGTTAGTCCAGAGAGCACCGCTGCTTTTGCAAAAATAATCTCGTTTTTTGTAGTTAAATATATTGCTGCAATTGAATGAGTAACTTCAAGAAAAAATACCAACCCTAAAACTAAAAGCAAATTGTTTTCAATTAATTTAATCTCTGAGCCTATAAATGCTAATAAATAATCTCCAAAGAAATAAATACCAATAAAACCAAGACAAAAAACTATATAAGCTATCGTATATATTTTCTTTACAATTGAGGGTAACAAACTCTTAGAATCTGATACTTGAATACTGTTTAGTAAAGGAAGATATGTAGAGATTACTACTGAGGCTAAATTAGCCACAACTGAGATAACAGTAATAGTTAACATAAAGGATGATGCCTCAGCTACTCCAAGCACTAAACCAGCTACCAAGATGCCACCTCTATTAATCAGAAAACCTCCACCATGAACAATCCACAATCGAATAGATGGCTTGAGAAGTAGTTTATATATTTGATTTATATCAACTTTATTTACAGAAATGGTCTTTTTTTCAATCAAATCTTTTTTTAGCTCTTGATGGTAAATATTTTGAGTTAGATAAAAAATTATGGTGCTAAAAATAAAAGACCCTATAGCAAATCCAAATAAACCGAAGCCTAAAAGAACAGAGCCAATACAGGAAAATAAAATTCCTCCTTTAAAAGCAGCCACTAGCTTATTTGCTAATGCAATCTTTCCACACCCTTGAAGTACTCCAATAATGCTCAAATTACGAATAAATAACATTTGAGATATTGAAAGTAAAATCCAATTTATAGTATTAGTCCGGAATTCTGAAGGAAGTGAAGATGAGTAAAGATACAGAACTCCAATTGAAAAAATTGATGCACCTCCAATCAATGATACTTTTAATAATAGCTTATGCATAATGCTAAATATTTGATGCTGATGAAGGTTTTCAAGTATTAGAGTGCTGGTACTGCCATATTCTGGGATTTTTCGTGATATGGCAAAAGTTGCTACTCTTGCTAAATTTAACCTGATTCCACCATCTATAATAGCAAAAAGAGCCATCAGTGTTATTAAAATTAAATAATTGTTTACAGTGATAACATCCCAGAATGCCAATACAAGAGGAAGCGCAATCACTCCACCGCCTATATTTATAATTTGTGCAATGTAAGTCCAATAAAAATCTTTTTTCTCAGGTTTCATTAATTTTTACTACTCTGTCTGAAATATTTGTTAAAAATTTTATAAGCTTTTTTGCTTAAATGTCTTTATAAGGCCTTCCTCAAGACCAACCTTTGGCTTCCATCCTGGTAGTTGCGGGGAGTTAGACCATGGATTCATTACCTCTCTTTCTCTGTATTCAAGTTTACCCCAATTAATTCTCACTTTTGTTTCTAAAACTTCTTCAAATTTTATAACTAAATCTTTTAAAGAAAGAGGGTTATTAGAAGTAATACCATATTGCATATGAGCATTGATTTGATTTTGTATACTACCATATGCAACCAAGTAAGCTTTTACAACATCATCAATATAAACCATATCTATCATTTGATTGCCAGGAGACATTGATAATGCTTCATTAGATTTTGAATAATCATCAAGCAGACCTAATATTTTTTTTCTAGTGTCATTGGGTCCATAAGTATCAAAAAGTTTAAGAGTAGTAACTCTTAATTCACTAGTCTGTATATAAAATTCTAGAATTGTCTCAAAGGACTGCTTGCTTGCAGCGTATAGATTTACTGGATTATATATACTATCCTGATAATGCTGCCAATTTGTTCCTGTATTAATTAAGTATTTGACATCTTGGGACACCATAGCGTCTACAATATGTGTAGAAAATATTATATTGCTTGCTAAGAGCTGTGTAATATTTGAATCGTCATGCTTTGATACAAAAAGAGATGCTAGATGAAATACATGTGAAGGTTTTACAAGTTTAAAAATTTCTTTCAATGTATCAATAGTTCCATCATAAGTATGATTAGAGTATCTAGCTTCATAGCCTTCAAAGCAACTTAAGTCAGATGTTTTTCTGGTAATAATATGAACATCGAAATTTTGTTTTATTAGATAAAGGGTTAATTTTGAACCAATATATCCAGAGGCTCCGGTTATGATTACACTTGATTTTTTCATTATAAAAATCTTATAAATTAAATGGGCTTTTAAAAGAATTAAAATCAATAAAGCTTTTATCTCTTTCTGAGATTATTGGGTTTTCACACGGCCAATTAATTCCAATGGAATTCCATAAAATTCCAGAATCTTTACTAGGACTATGAACTGTTGATGTTTTATATACTAATGTAGATAAATCTGACAATGAGCAAAACCCATGAGCCAAACCAGATGGAATATATATCATATTTGCATCACGGGAATTAAGATTAAATGCTTGAAATTTTCCGTAGGTTTTTGATCCAATTCTTAAGTCAACAACCACATCATAAACTGAGCCATCAATACAATAAACTAGCTTTGTATGGTCATCAGGCGGTGTTTGAAAATGCAGCCCCCTAATCACACCTTTAAATGATTTCGAATAGTACTCTTCTGCAAAGTTATTCTCAAGGCCGGCCTCCTGAAAAATATTTTCATGGAAGACTTTTACAAAAGAACCTCGATCGTCATTAAATACTTTTGGTATTATTTCAAAACATCCTTCAATTTCTGATTGATTAATTTTAAACATATTTTGGGATAAACTCATCTATAGTTTCATGGAAACGTCTAAACATTGATTCGGTAAGGCCATGCGCTGAATAAGTTTTCATTATATGCCAAAGAATAGGTCTACCACCTATTTCAATCATAGGCTTTGGGAGTAAGAATGTCTCTTCAGACAATCGAGTTCCCAAAATACCTGCTAATATAATTGCTTTCATGTTAAGAACTTAATTTTTATCTTTACGATTGTTGATTTATAATGATTGGTCATAACGAAGAAGCCAACTGCCTTCCTCTGAGAATACAGTCATCTGTCCAAAAATATTTCCATTGACCAAATCTTCCAGCAAGCATTAATGGGCCTTTAATTAATTTTTTTTCCTTATTCCAATCTGTCATAGGATCAAGATCATCATCTTCACGAACCAATCCATATGATTCAAGCCATGATAGAATAGTGTTTTGAGCATCTCTTCTAGCTGAATCGAAAATAACATTTGCATAAGGTACGTAGTTAGTATGAACTGAATCTATTTCGTCTAACAGGCCCATTTCTTTTAATTCAAGAACTACCTTCTTGGCTATTGTCTCATGACTCATTTTAAATGGTTTATAACTAGATTCATAAACCTCAACTTGAATACCTGTCATTGATTTGGGTGCATTAGAGGGAGATAACATTTCAATATGATTAATTCTTGTTGAAAACTTTTCTTCATCGTAGACATAAATCCAGTGATAGGGTTTTTTAGAAACATGTTTAGCAGTAACGTTTACAAGCAAGACTGAGGAACAGTTAAGATTTTTTGCAGCATCTTTAACTGACTGAGGCGCATGCTCAGAAGCTAACCTAACAAATTCAGGTAAAGGAATTGTATTAATTAATTCATTATAATGATGTTGAACGCCATTAGAAAAATTTATAACACGCTTATCAAGATTAATAGATTCAACTTTGTGATTTAAATTGATGTTTGCACCTTCTTTTAAGCACGCAGAAAATCGATCATAACCACCTTTGCTTGGATATCTAATATTTTTAATATAGTGTGTAGCTTTAAGTGGAGCCTGTTTATAACCTTCTGTCACTGTTTCAATGTCTGGATAAAAAACACGCCCGCCAACCCAATCAGTTGCCAGGTCAGAGGGTTCGCAGGTCCAATATTTTCGTGTATAAGCTGTTGAGAAATATCGACTAAAAGAAGCACCAAATGCAAACTCAAGCCAATCGTGGTAATTTTCAAAATAATTATCATTTGTATTAGGTTTGGTATTTCTAACGCTTAAAAAATCTTCTAAACATTCTGAACGTTGAGGCTCTGGAACAGCAAACAGATTTGACTGCGCAGGGTGAGGTATCCAGCTACCGTTATAATAATTTGATACATTGACTTTATGTTCAAGAAAGTCTCCATTAACACTTTTTTCAAATAATTCTCTAACATAGCTATTTTTTGTAAATGATACATGTGGTCCTTCATCCCATATAAAACCATCTCTTCTATGACTTCGAATGTGACCTCCTGCACTTGAGTTCTTCTCAAAAATTATGCATTTTTTATGCCCAAAATGATAAGAGCAGCTAATGCCAGCTAATCCAGCGCCTAAAATTGTTTTCATTAATTTTTAAACCTTAAAAAGCTCATAAGTTATATTTCTATACCTGCTTTCTTGAAAGCGATATCATGAAAGACTTTTACAAAACAGCCCCTATCATCATTAAATACTTTTAGTATTATTTCAAAACATTCTTCAATTTCTGAGTTATTAATTTTAAACATATTTTGAGATAAACTCGTCTATGGTTTCATGGAAACGCGTGAACATCGATTCGGTCAGACCATGATGCAGGGGAAGTAAAACCCCTCTTTCCATAACAGCATCTGCATTGGGGTAGCCATCACTGCGAACACGCTTTTTAATATCAGATGTCATAGGCTGCCTCAAAACATTACCAGTGAAAACAACTCTAGTTTGAATATTTCTTTCTTCAAGATAAATTTGAAACTCTTTTCTTGTAAAAGGGGCATCCTCTTTAATTAAGATTGGGAATGCAAGCCAAGCAGTAAAAAAGTCAGATGACTCTATTGGATTAGAAAAAAATTGATCATGTTTGGCAAAAAAATCACATTGTCTTCTAAAGTTATTCTGCCTTGTAGCAATATTTTGATCTAGTTTTTCAAGCTGAGCTAAACCAAATGATGCGCCTAACTCATTACCTTCCAAGTTATATCCTACCGTTTCAAAAACAAACTTTGCATCGTATTCGATCCCATCTAAATCAACATTAAATCTATTTTCAATAGATTCACTTCTCTCATCAAATAAAGAAGAACTTCTACCCCAAGATCTAAGAAGCTTTGCCTTTTCCATCACTGTATCGTCATTTATAGCAAGAGCACCTCCATTCCCTGCACAATTAATAATATGGGAGCCGTAGAAGCTTGTTATTGACATATCAGAATAAAATCCAGAAGATTCTCCATTTATTGTAGCTCCAAGAGTATCTGCTGAATCTTCAATAACAATTAATTTATATTTATCAGCTATTTTTCTTATTGTTGGCCAATCACAAAGGTTGCCCATTAAATTTGGTGCAAGTATAGCGACTGTTTTTTCAGAAATAAGTTCTTCTATTTGAGTACAGTCTATGTTGTAAGTTAGTGGCTCTACATCAACAAAGACAGGAACTAAGTTATTTTTTATTAAGCATCCTATGGAGGTTGAAAAGGTTAAAGCTGGTGTTATAACTTCAGATTCTGGAGGGAAATTAAAAGACTCTACACCGATAAATAAAGCCGATGAACCAGAATTAACATAAAGACAATGTTTTTTATTAAATAGATCTGCTATTTTAGATTCAAATTTTCTTGAATAATTTCCCATCTGAGTCGATTCTGAAAGGCACTTAACCACTGCATCAACCTCCTCTTGTCCATATACAGTTTTAGCATAGGATATTTGTTCTAATTCTTTCATATTTAACTCCTTAAGATTTAAGATTTTATAAATTCATTTATTTGATCTATGCAAAGTTCCCTCGCAGGAACTCCAGACAACCAATCTTTATGCCATGAAACAATATGACTTAAAGTTTTATGTAGATCCCATTTAGGCTCCCATCCCAGCTTTATACTAGCTTTAGAAATGTCGAGTTTTAGATAATTAGCTTCATGAGGATTATCATTTGTATCATTTACCCATTCAGCCTCGTCACCCCATCTCGAAACCATTTCATCTAATATCCATTCTACTGATTTTGAATCTTCATCTTTTGGACCAAAGTTCCAAGCTGAGGAGAATTGCTGGCCATCATTATATAATTTTTCTGCTAACAGTAAATACCCATGAATAGGCTCAAGAACATGCTGCCATGGTCTAGTAGATTTTGGATTTCTTATAACAACTGGTCTATGTTCTTGAAAAGCCAATAGAATATCTGGAATAAGCCTATCATTTGACCAATCACCTCCGCCTACAACATTACCAGCTCTGGCAGAGGCTAGAGCTGTTGTCAATGATGAGTAGTACGATTTAGTAAAAGCTCTTGTAACTAGCTCAGAACATGCCTTACTGCTACTATATGGATCATGACCTCCCATAGGCTCATTCTCTCTATATGCCCATAACCATTCTTTATTCTCGTAGCATTTATCTGTTGTAACATTTACAACTGCTTTCACACCATCCATATGACGAATAACATCTAGTAAATTTACAGTACCCATGATATTTGTAGAAAAAGTTTCAATTGGGTCTTCATAAGACTTTCTCACTAGAGGTTGAGCAGCCATATGAATTACTATTTCAGGCTTAAAAGACGAGATGGCATTAGTTAAGGTGCTTAGGTCTCTAATATCTGCAAAAGTATTATTTATATTTCTGCCAACATCAGATTCTGAGAATAAATTTGGAGATGATGATGGCTCTAAAGAATAACCAGCTATATCAGCACCCATGGATTCCAGCCACAAACACATCCAACTACCCTTGAAGCCTGAATGACCAGTAATAAAAACTTTTTTATCTTTCCAAAAATTAGTGTTTAAAAGCATAACTTTGTTACCATATTTTCCAAGGAGCCTTATTTGTATCCCATAATTCTTCTAACCCCATTTTGTCATAAAGAGTATCCATAGGCTGCCAAAATCCAGAGTGTTGATAAGACATTAATTCACCATCACTTGCCAAAGCCATTAAAGGCTCCTGCTCCCATATTGTATGATCATTAGAAATTCTATTTAATACATTAGGTGATAGTACAAAAAAACCTGCGTTTACAAGAGAGCCATCTCCTCTGGGTTTTTCTTTAAAGCTTAAAACTTGATCATCCTTTATAGTTATTGCACCAAAACGTCCTGGAGGAAAGGTTGTGGTCATGGTGGCATCTTTGCCATGATTTTTATGGAATTCAATCGATTTTTTTATATCTATATCTCCAACACCATCGCCGTATGTAAAACAAAATGCCTCTTCATGTTTGACATATTCTGATACTCTAAGAAGGCGACCTCCTGTCATAGAGCTATCCCCAGTATCTATCAAAGTTACTTTCCAGGGCTCAGCTCTTTCTTGATGAACCTTTATAGTATTATTTTCAATATCAAAAGTTACATCTGACATATGTAGAAAATAATTAGCAAAATATTCTTTAATTAAATAGCCTTTGTAGCCGCAGCATATAACAAAATCATTAACACCATGCGCTGAATAGGTCTTCATAATATGCCAGAGAATTGGCCTGCCACCTATTTCAACCATAGGCTTTGGACGCAATGCTGTTTCCTCACTTAGCCTAGTTCCTAAACCACCGGCCAAAATAACTGCTTTCATGTTAGTTCCTTAATTTATATATTCAAATAATCTATTTTATATTCACAAGCTTTTGATGCCATTGCCATGCTGAAGATACAATTAATTCCAAACTATTAAATTCTGGCTTCCAACCAAGACTTTGTATTGCCTTAGTGCTATCTGAAACTAATACAGCAGGATCACCATCTCTTTTATCACATATATCATATTCAATAGCTTTACCTATAACTTTCTCACAACTTTTAATTACATCCAATACAGAAAAGCCCTCACCATTTCCTAAATTATAACAAGTTAAGCCTTGATTTCCTTTATGTTTTATTAATCCTAACAAATGTGCTTGAGCTAAATCTGTTACATGCACATAATCTCTTATACAAGTTCCATCATTTGTATCATATTCATTTCCAAAAACACTCAACCTTTTACCCTTTTCACCAGGAGCAGCATTAAGTATATTGGGTATAAGATGTGTTTCTGGATCATGCGCCTCTCCAATATTACCTGATAAGTCTGCGCCAGCTGCATTAAAATATCGCAGAGATGTTATGTTTATCTGCTCACTGATGGAAATATCACTTAGCATATCTTCTACCATTAGCTTACTTTTGCCATAAGGATTGATTGGTCTCTTTGGATGATTTTCAGAAATTTTTTTAGAAACAGGATTGCCAAATATAGCAGCAGTTGATGAGAAAACTAGATTTTCAATATTGTTTCTTATCATCTCACTGACAAGATTGAGCGAACCAACAACATTATTTCGATAGTATAAATCTGGCTTTACCACTGACTCGGCAACAAGAGACTTTGCTGCAAAATGAATAACACCATCAAAGGAACGACCCTTTAAAAGAGATTGTAATCTTTCTTCATCGAGTAAATTTACCTTAAGAACTTCACAATCTTTTATAGCCCATTCGTGGCCTGTTGAAAAATCATCTAATACAACAACTTCATGATTTTTTTCTTGCGCATATTTAACCATATGCGATCCAATATAGCCTGCACCGCCTGGTATAAGTAATTTCATGATTTTAAAATTATTTTATACATTTACCTTAAAAAATAGTAGATTGGTAAAAATTTAAAGCAAGAGAAGCACATTAACAATCTTGATTGTTTTCAATTTGATATTTTTTTTTGTAATGAAGAGTGAGTGCGATTAATGCGCTTAGCATAAACCCTAAAATTGTTCCCATTAAAACAATAATTGTTCTATTAGGTGAAGAGTTTATTTCTGGAGCTACCGGTGATTCCAAAACTCTAAAAATATAATTATCATTTACCTCAACCAACATCAATTGCTTTAGTTGCTCTTGCTGCAATGAAAAGAGAGCCTTTTTAATATCTTCATATTTTATTGAAGGTGTAAGAGTATTTAGGAACTCAACTGATTTCAATGCCTGGTTTTTATCTTCTATTCTCATAGCTAGATCAATTTGATTTATAATAAGTTCTGCCCATTCTTGAGCTAAAAAGGGAGAAAGATGCTCAATAGACAATGAAACAAAAAATGTTTTTTTATCTTCGCTGATGACAAGAATATCTAAATAAGTTGCATATGCTTCTTGGTAAGAAGGAATAATTGACCTAGGAAATTTAGCTTTTCTAACCCATTTATTTAATTTGTGGTCAAATATTTTCCCATCATAGGCAAGAGTATTAGTAACGGGATCCCATTTTTTTACAGCTAATAAATCCTCAAGGGCAACGTAAGGCATAAAATGATTAGAAAAAAATTCAAAAGAGCGAATTCTAGCTATAGCTTCTTGAGACTTTGAGATAGTTTTAGAAGGAAGAGGAACACCAGCGAAACTAGCCACACTAGAGTATTGACTAAGCATTCCCCCCATTCCACTCTCCATTTGCGTTGGCATCATAAGGGCGCTTGATCTATAAAGATTAGGAACTGTTAATGCGTATAAAATAGAAATAAGAGTAAATAATGATGTTAAAAATACTATAAATAATTTTTTATCCCAAAGTGTAAAAAGTATTTCAAAGATATCTATCACATCATCATATTCTGTATTAGGTTGATTTTCTGATGTGATGTTCATAATAGCTTTTAATTTATATTCTAGTTTTTGAGCTCTGTTTATAAAAAAAATTTACTATTTTCAACTCATTCTTAGAATGTTCGTTTTGATTATTGTAACTTATTCTTTGTCAACAATCTTGCGAACATATGGTACCCGAGGCCGGACTTGAACCGGCACGATATTTCTATCGA
>TARA_B110000003_G_scaffold276570_1_pt1 | contig 15485 bp, 13 predicted proteins | sample TARA_B110000003 | Tara Oceans TARA_B110000003 (sample SAMEA4396424) | marine metagenome | biome: Westerlies Biome; feature: [SRF] surface water layer (ENVO:00010504); material: water (ENVO:00002006), including particulate matter (ENVO:01000060) such as... | depth 5 m
TGGTCGGGCCAATGCTTTTTTTAATCTCTTCCGACTCATCATATATTAACGGGCAAACATTGGTCGTGGATGGCGGCATGACCGCTTGGTAGAAATTTAAATAGGAGAAATATTATGGGTGATAAAATATTAAAAATTGGAAGCGCTAGTGTTGGTCTTGGCAAACCAGTGCACATAATAGCGGAAGTTGGTATTAATCACGACGGAGATATGGGTAAAGCTGTCGAATTAGTTAGACAAGCTAAAACTTCTGGAGCAGATTCTGTCAAGCTCCAGACTTATGTTACTGAGCACCGTGTCCCTAAAGATCATGCTGTTTATGGGATACTTAAGCAATGTGAGTTATCACATGCAGAGCAAAAAGAACTTTTTGACTTGGGAAAAGAACTTGGAATTACGGTTTTTAGTACGCCATTTGATGATGAATCAGTCGACTTTTTAGAGAGCATAGATACTCCAGTATACAAAATAGCGAGTTTTGATAGTGTAAATACTAAATTATTGTCTAAGGTGAGTTCCACAAATAAGCCAGTAATTATGTCTACCGGAATGACTAGCTTAGATGAGCTTGGTTTAGCCTGGAAAGCTTTAGGTGGGAAAGACGATGGAACAGGCTGTGATTTACTATTAATGCATTGCGTTTCATCCTATCCACTTGAAGACACCCGGGCCAATCTTTCCTTAATCCCATACTTAAACAGCATCCATGGCGGTCCGGTGGGATATTCGGACCATACAATTGGAACTAAGATTCCACTACTAGGGGTAGCGGCAGGAGCAACTTTAATAGAAAAGCACTTTACTTTAGATGTGAATTCTGTTGGACCAGATCATGCTATGTCGGCTGACCCAAAAACTCTTACAGAGCTTGTGGAAGGCGTGAGGTGGGTTGAAGAGGTTCTTGGTGCTAGAGAAATGAGAGTGCGAGATGCCGAAAAAGAGGCGGTTGGCTATAGAAGGCCGAGTTGAATAATGAGTAGGAAAGTTATTTTTAGATGCGATGCTGGACATGCGCCTGAGATTGGAACTGGTCATATTGCCCGATCAAAGACTTTGGCCAATAACCTTGTTGAAAAGGGCTTACTGAGAAGAGGCGATATTGTTTTTTATACAAGAGATGATCCTGATTATGACCTCGGAGATAAGTACCTCAGAGAATCTGAGTTTTCCTACAAAGTTCATTCGAATTTTGAACTAGAGGCGAACTCGGAGTCTGAGCTAATGATTCTCAAGAGTCTGAATGCCAGAATGATAATAATGGATAGACTAGAGACCAGTGAGGATTTGATAAAAGGATTATGCTCAGCAGGATCTAAGGTAGTCTCTTTTGATGATTATGGTGAAGGAAGAGTATTTGCAGATCTTGCCATTTCAGCAATCTTTGATGATGTTATCGAAACAGCTAATCTATTCAGTGGGTATGAGTATTTAGTGCTTTCTGAGGAGTTATATGTGCCTAAGCCGGTTAAAAAAAAGCTTAGTAATATAGTAGCTACCTTCGGTGGACATGATGCGCGCGATTTATGTCAGTTTTTCTTAGAAAACCTAAAAAACCTTTCCTTTGCATGCCGCGTGAATATAGTTCTAGGGAGTTGCGATGACTATACTCTTTCAAAATACACTAACTACGTTTTAAACAATCAACTTCAAGATCAGGTTAAATTTTTTATTCGCCCTATCAATTACCATGAAATTATTTCCAACGCAGATATAGCAGTTACATCAGGAGGATTGTCAATATTCGAATTTGCAGCTTACGGAGTTCCTTCTATTGGTCTTCCTCAATACAAACACCAGCTGCGGACTATTGAAAAATTAAGAGATGAGTCAATTAGCTTTCTTGGTTCAGATGGAATGAGACTTTCTAGCGATTTCTTTAAAGATTCGTTCGACAAGCTTGTCAACAATTATAATTGCCGAAAAAAAATTGCCATGAATGCCAGAAGAAAAGTGGATGGTGGCGGAGTTAATAAAATAACAAAATTATTAACAGACAAATTTCCGGAGATTTTCAATGTCTAAGAAAGTGATTTTATTTGGATGTCAGGCAATATCGATTGAGATTTTAAGATTTTTACATGCTCAATCTGATGTCGAAGTGGTTAAGGTAATCACTTATGAGGTTGTTGCTGACATTAGTAGAGGGCAGGAATCGATTAAAACAGTAGCGACAGAGTTGGGCATTGATGTTTCTAGTCCGAGTAGGATATCTTCAGAGCTGGTCGAAGAGATTAAAAACGCACAGCCTGATTTAATCATCTCTGCATATTACAGAAAAATTTTTCCTAAGAAGCTAATTGATATCCCTCCGTTGGGAATAATTAATATTCATCCTAGCTTATTGCCACACTACAGAGGACCCGTTCCAACCGCCTGGGCCATTTTGAATGGAGAATCTGAATTTGGAATAACTATTCATAAAGTAGACACTGGCATTGATACTGGAGATATTTTAGTGCAAGCCTCTTATCCGATTGGTGATGATGAAACTGGTTTTGAATTATATCTTAGGGCGATGGCTTTGGGTGCATCCCTATTGATTAAACATTTTAGTCAAATAATTGAAAACAAAATAATACCTACCAAGCAGTCAAAGGGGGGCAGTTACTATGGAAAGCTCAAAACACGAACGAACTTAGATTGGAAGCAGTCCGCTGAGATGATAAAAAACAACGTCCGAATTCGTGCTCATCCATATAATCCAATCGAAACAATTTTAGACAATAAGTATTTTTTTATAAATAAGGTAAAGGTCATTTATAAACATGATTTTCCGATTCAAATTCCTGGGCGAATATTAAAGGTGGCCGATGATGATACTTTTATTGTTTCTTGTTCAGACGGAGTTGTTCATGTTTTAGATTACGGGGTTTATCCGTCATTTACCGATATTGAGAAAAAACTCTATCTGAAAGTCGGCCGCATTTTCGACGACGAAATATAAGGTTAGTCATTATGAAACATGATATGAAGTCTGCCGCGCTTATGTGGTCACGTGCTATAACGGCAATTCCGGGAGGTAACGGCCTTTTATCTAAAAGACCAGATAGATATGCTCCTGATTTATGGCCATCTTACTTTACTAAGGCAACTGGTGTGAATGTAGTTGATTTAGATGGTAATACATTTATTGACATGGCCCAGATGGGAATTGGTAGTGCCATATTAGGGTATGCTAATTCTGAGTTGAATACAGCTGTGACTGAGGCTATAAATAATGGAGTTAATTGTACTTTAAATGCTCCTGAGGAAGTTTTACTGGCAGAAAAATTACTTGAATTGAATCCCTTTGCGGGGGGAGTGCGGTTCGCAAAATCTGGTGGAGAAGCAATGGCTATGGCTATCAGGATTGCCAGAGCCAAGTCCGGTAAAGATAAAGTCCTTTTTTCGGGCTATCACGGCTGGTGTGACTGGTATTTGGCCACAAATCTTAGTAATAAAGACGGGTTAAAGGAACATTTGATTCCAGGTCTGTCAACAAGCGGTGTTCCCTCTGGTCTTGCTGATACGGCGGTTCCTTTTACTTACAACGATATTGAGAGCTTGGAAAAGACAGTTCAAGCTAACCCTGATGCTGGTGTTATCTGCATTGAGGGAGCAAGGTATGATTTTCCTTCCAAAGACTTTCTGGATGCAGTGTCGGGTTTGGCTAAAAAACATCAAATGGTTGTTGTTTCGGATGAGATAACATCTGGGTGGAGAATGATTGATGGCGGAGTCTATAAGATTAATGGCTTTGAGCCAGATATTGTTGTCTACGCTAAAGCAATGGGTGGAGGTTTCGCTATCTCTGCTGTTGTTGGCGCCGGGGATGTAATGCACTCCGCTCAAGATACTTTTATGAGCTCTACTATGTGGACGGAACGAGTTGGTTTTGTGGCGGCTTTAAAGACAATCGAGATTTTAACACGAGAGAAAGTATGGGAGCACTTAATCAAGATAGGAGAGCAAATAGGTGATGGATGGTTACTGTTGGCAGAAAAACATGGCCTTAAAATCACTGTGTCGGACTTTAAACCACTAATAACTATGAAGCTGCATTATGGTTCGAGGAATCAGGCCTTAGTGACATTATTCATTCAAGAAATGTTAGTCAGAGGTTATTTAGCTGCTACGAGTGTTTATGTTAGCTACGCACATGATGAACGTATTGTTAAGGATTATTTAATTGCAGTTGATGAATGTTTTTTAATATTATCAAAGGCCATTGAAAGTTGTAGTGAAGATGTACTGCTGAATACCCGGATCAGATCTGATTCCTTTAACAGGCTTACCCCATGATTGGTGTGATAATTCAGGCACGGATGGGCTCAACTAGATTGCCAGGCAAAGTGCTTATGGACTTGGGATGTTCTACCTTACTGGATTTTCAGATTGAAAGAGTTAAGAAGGCGAAAAATATTGCAACGATTATTGTTGCGACAACTCTTGATACCAATGATGACGAAATAGAGAACTTTTGTAACAAGAGAGGAATTAAGTGTTTTAGGGGATCCCAAAATGATGTTTTATCAAGATATTATAACTGTGCAAAGGATAACAATCTTGATGTTATTGTAAGGCTGACGGCTGATTGTCCTTTGATTGATCCTGTAGTGATAGACCAAGTCGTAGATTTATATTTCGAAAAGTGTGTTGACTATGCGTCAAATACGGTACCACCTGAAACCAGTTTGTGGCCTGACGGCAGCGACGTAGAAGTTTTCTCTTTCCGTGCTCTTGAGCAGGCGTACCAGGTAGCTGTAAAAAAGGAGGATAAAGAGCATGTAACATTTTTATTTTGGAAAGATAACCTAAATAAATTTAAGACTGCTCAGTTACAGAATTTAGAGAATTGGTCCGATTATCGGTTTACAGTTGATTACAAAGAAGATTACGAAGTCCTTACTTTAATATGTAAAGAGCTCAAGTCACGCGGCATTTTCGGATATGTGAGAGAGGTTGTTGAGATATTAAATGAGAGGAGTGATATTCGTAACCTTAATGAGAAATATTATTTTGGTATAGGTTGGAAGAAATGAAAGGGATTATTTTAGCTGGAGGCTCTGGAACAAGACTTTTGCCGATGACTGCTGTTATCTCGAAACAATTGCTACCTATTTATGATAAGCCTATGATTTTTTATCCTCTCAGTACTCTGATGCTGGCAGGTATAAGGGATGTTCTCATCATTTCTACTCCTGAAGATACTCATCGATTCGAGAAACTTTTTGGAGATGGACAGCGCTGGGGAATGTCTATTAAGTATGCAGTTCAACCAACTCCAGAGGGAATCGCTCAAGCTTTTATTATTGGTGAGGATTTTATAGGTCAGAGCCCATGCGCGTTGATACTCGGTGATAATCTCTTCTTTGGTAACGATCTTCAGGCACACCTTAAGTCAGCCGCTGAAACTATAGATGGGGCAATTCTATTTGGTTACTCGGTTAAGGATCCTTGTCGTTATGGCGTCGCTGAATTTGATGAAAATAGAGACATTATCGGAATAGAGGAAAAGCCATCACACCCAAAATCTAACATAGCGATTACAGGCCTGTACTTTTATGACAACACAGTTGTTGAGATAGCAAAAAGTATTGAACCGTCGGCAAGAGGTGAGTTGGAAATCTCTGCGGTAAATAATGTATATTTGGATAATAAAAAAGTTAGATTAACGGAATTTGGTAGAGGTATGGCATGGCTCGATGCTGGTACGCCAGACTCTTTAATGGAGGCTGGAGAATATGTAAAAGTGCTACAAAATAGACAAGGTTTGGTTATGGCATGTCCTGAGGAGATTGCATGGCGTAACTCTTGGATAAGCAGAGATCAGCTAAAGTTCTTGGCTAACCAGTATGGTAACTCACAGTTTAGAAGTTATCTTTTAGCATTAAGGTAAGATTTTCTCCTGAAATTGTACGTCCTGTTTGACTTAGAAATCTTTTTTTATTAGAGCCAAGTGATTTAAGACGTTCTGTTGACGTAGCGAATTAGTTTCAATCGTATTACACATTGAAGTCTAGCTCATCCATTTATTAAATCTTAGGATAATTTTTCATGGATAAAGTTCTTGTTACGGGCGCCGCCGGATTCATTGGCTATCATCTAACAAAAGCGTTACTTCTAAGAGGAAATTTCGTCATTGGAGTCGACAATTTAAATGATTATTATGATCCGAATTTAAAGAAGGCGCGCCTCGATGATCTTAGTTCTTTTACTGCACTTCACGGCGCTACTAAAAGGTTTGTGTTTTCCAAACTAGACATTGCACATAAAAAAGATGTCGAGGCTTTGTTTAAAAAGTACGACTTTGATATTGTGATCAATCTTGCTGCTCAAGCTGGTGTCCGATATTCCCTTGAAGATCCTGCAGCCTATATTGATTCTAATCTTTTAGGTTTCTCCAATATTATAGAGTGCTGCAAAAGATATAAAATTGGTCATTTGCTTTTCGCATCTTCCAGCTCGGTCTATGGAATGAACATAAAGCAACCCTTCAGTGAGATTGATAATACTGATTATCCTGTGAGCCTTTATGCAGCAACCAAAAAAGCTAATGAGCTATTAGCTCATTCCTACAGTCACCTGTTTAATCTTCCATGCTCTGGCTTGAGATTTTTTACTGTTTATGGTCCATATGGGAGGCCTGATATGGCCTACTATAGTTTCACTAAAGCAATTCTTGAAGGAAAGTCCATTGATGTCTTTAACAATGGAAATCTAAAACGCGATTTTACCTATATTGATGATATTGTTGCTGGAATACTCAAAATAGTGGCAGAACCACCTTCTCTGACTTCGACTTTTTCGTCTGCAGCCACAGCTCCTTTTGAGATCTATAATATTGGTAATAATGAGCCGGTAACTCTAAATAGATTTATTGAAACTATTGAAAATTGTCTTTCAAAAAAGGCGATAAAGAATATGAAACCAATGCAAGATGGGGACGTGCCATTGACTTATGCCGATATAAGTAAGCTGTCTAATAAATTTGGTTATCAGCCATTGACTTCCATCGAGGAAGGTATGAAGAAGTTTACCGACTGGTACTTGTCCGATATCGCTTAATTCATTAATGCAATTACCAGACTCACAAGGCCATCTTTAGCTAATATATCTACTAGTTTTAAGGAGAGTTATTATTTTAGCCGTTCAATCTGAACTGTTTGCTTCACTCAAGTCTAATGGTTTAAATTTTCTGCCACGAATTGGCAATGAGAAACTTTGGGAAGAGGTCTTCCAGTCCATGCCTTTTCAGAAAATTGAATTTAGTTCCGCTGACTTGTGCTACCAGATCGCCTATATGAGTGACTCTAAGCAGCAGGTTAGAGATCTTAGCTTTATTATTCTCTCTGAAGGTAAAGCATGTGGCCTTTTTTTACTATGTGCGGTTGTTAAAGATAATAAATGTTCCTTGTCGAGCTATGTACAACCAATACATTCTCCGATGTTCCTGAGCGAAATTTCAAATAAGCAAATTAAACGTAGCTGTTCAAAGATAATGGATTCCTTGTGTTATCTGGTAACGTCAAATATTTGTAACCCTCTAACGGTTCAGGAAGGTCCTTGTGGTATTAAAAAGGAAGTTTTTTGCTCAGAGTGGTTTCGTCAAGCCATGGACAGAGGTTCAAACTGCAGGCTTCAGTATGATATGTATGTGGATCTTAAGTTACGGTCCGAGCAATTAAAGACGTTTTATAGAAAAAGCTATAAACCTCTTATCAATAAGGGGTTGAGAGAATGGAAGGTAGAGGTTTTAACTTCTGACAGCATAAATAAAACTATATGGACAGAATTTCGATTGTTGCATAAAACAATTGCTGGCAGAGTTACTCGTTCTCTTGAATCTTGGGATATTCAATATCGGATGATTGAAGCGGGTAATGCTTTTTTTGTATCGGTAAGAGATATTCAGTCTCTTAAGCTTGTAGGAGGTAGTTTATTTCAGGTCACGCAGCATGAAGGAATTTATTCAATCGCAGCCTATGACAGATCATTATTTGATAAACCACTTGGACACCCTTCCCAGCATTTAGCTATAGAGTATATGAAGTCATTAGGTTTAAATTGGTACAGGTTAGGAGAGAAATTATATCCTCAGAGTAATCCTTTGCCAGATCAAAAAGAAATAGACATCTCTCACTTTAAAGAAGGGTTTTGTTCTAAAATTTTCCCGAGAATGATTCTAGACATTAGTACGTAAGTGCTATTTTGAATTTTCGATAACAAGAAGGTAAATAGCGTTGAGAGTGCTTTCATCGATATTCATTAAGCATTTAACTCAATGGTCAGTGCCAACGGTTATGGAAACTGTTGCCAAGGCTGCCATTATGGCTCTGGCCGCTTATATTTTGCCAAAAAGTGACTTCGGCATACTTACGTTGGTAATGTTGATTTATTCGTACCACCCATATCTGCAGCTTGGAATTCTTGACGGCTTGATAATTAAATTACCAGGTTACTTTGTTCAAGGTAGGATAGAAAAAATTTGTTCCAGTTTGGGGCTTACTCTGTCTTTCTCTTTGTCAGTGATTGTACTATCAATTCTCTTTGGAATAACATTCAGCATTGTAAATGGGCAATACAATAGAACTGTATTGGTGTGCGGGATTTATTTGTTAACCGCCATCCCATACACAATTTACAATCACTATTTGCTTCTTAACCGATATACTTATGACCTCAAGACAACATTTATTGCCCGATCTTTTAATGCCGGATTGAGATTGTTTTTTCAGGCGCCGCTTATTTATTTTTACGGTATTTATGGACTAGCTATTGGTGAAGTTTTAATCTATGTGATTTCTACAGCTCTACTTTTACATTCATCCAAGATACATGTTCGTCCGAATCTTAATCTGCAAAATCTGAAAGATTACTTGATCTTTGGGGTTCCAGTATGGGCATTATCATTCTTAGGTTTAGTATCTTTCACGCTAGAGAGAAGTATTTCTGCATATTATTTTGATTTACGATCAGTTGCTGATATCGGGCTTCTTGCTTTTTTTGGGGCGTTATTCATACAAACGAATGGACAAATTCTAAGTTTATTCTCCCAATATTCGCGGGAATTTTTTGTAAAAGAGAGGGACACTGTAACTCTCATGGGAGCTTATATGGTTTATTTGCAAGGCTCGATATTTGCATACATCACCGCTGCGTCTTTTTTTTATGGGATTATGGCTTTTTTTATTATTCCAGAGTACCTTTCCAAGTATTTGAGCGTCATTACCCTTTTACCAATTGTGTATGCGATCTTTCTGGCTAGGATCCTGTTATCTGTACTTTTTAACTTACTTCTTGTTATTGGTGATAGAAAAAATCTATTCATTGGTCACGCAGTATTTCTTGTAGGTACTATTTTTGTTTTGTTAAGCTATCATACGTTTTCTGAGTTTACCTTAACTGTTTTGCTAGTCTCTATCCTAGCAGGTACTTTTCTAGAGTTTGTATTCTTACTAACGGTTTGTGTTTTAAAGTCAAAAAATTGGGTCATGGGAGTGTGGTTATTTGTAACTACAGTGACTAGTTGTTCTCTGCCAATCTATTTTTTCATGCAGGGATTAGATAGTTGGTTTTTCATGGGCTTTGCAAGTCTAGTTATATGGCTGATGATAGCTATATCTTTTTTGCAAGCCAAGAAAAGTCGTGAGGGATGGAGACACTTCAGATCGATTGTGCAAAAGAAGTTCTTATAACCTCAATATGTTTTTAGCTTAAATGATTACTATATTTCCAACAAAAATGGGTATTTGACACTATGCTCTTTTCAATAATCCGAGATTATCTAAAATCTAAGACTAAAAGCTTGGGGTTTTATGAGCATTATGACGATTTACTGAGTAGAGAAGAATGTTATGTTATTGAAGCCCAAATTTTTGAGGAGTTAAACCGGAGCAATGATGAATTTTGGACTAATGTCTTCAAGATTACAAAGCACCATTTTTTGTTAGACAAGTATGTTTTGCAAGAGTTGAGGAAGTCGTCATCAATTTGGCAGTTACGTTCTTTTCAAATCAAAATATTCAGAATCATATGGTTACTAGTAGACTTGATTAGAATAATTACTTTTACTAACAAATCTTTTCATTGTAGCGTGCGGTCGACTGGCGACATGAGTAGTGGTCGTGTTGTCTTTATATACTCAAAACATGTGGCTAGAGGGGATGTTCTTAATTCTCGCCAAGATTTTTTCCAACATGATTTTTTAATTTCTCGAAAGATACCGTCAGGAAACAAACATTTGTGTTCGTCCACAGTGGATTCCAAGGTTAAGTGGGAGTGTCTGAAAGTAAAATTAAAACATCCATACTGCAATGGTGAGATTATATTTGAAACTCTGATGGCAAGAATATTATTAAAGAAAGGAATCAGCAGTGTGGCTAATCGGTCTAATAAGAATGCAGCTTTTAGCCGAGAAGGATGCACACCAATTTCAAGAATATTCCTGGCAGTTGCTGCTGAAGAAAAAATTAATTCAGTTGTATTTTATACAAGGCCCATAGTCTACGAATACATGTATGTCCCTCAGGAAATTGACACCTTATTGTTGGTTAGTGAGAAATCGAGTCCTAAGTTTACATGGGATGTTGATATGCAGGTTTTGCATGACAATCCTTTTTTGTCTTGGCGAGGCATAGCTTCATCTCCCTCTGAAAATAATACTATCGGGCTACTGTTGGGGGACGAATATAATCGGTGGGAGGATCAGAAATACCATGATGAGAAAATTTTGGGTGCGTTGTCTGGTTTAGAAGGGATAATTTGTCTTGGTAGGCCACATCCTCAAGAGATGACGAGGCCAAACAGAGTTCGATATTATAAAAATCTCGTCCGCAAGTATCCATTTTTGAGATTGGAAGTTGGGAATCTTGAGAGCTTCTTGACAGATATTAGTGTGTTAATTACCTACTCAAAAAGCTCTATGGTTCAAGAGTCTCTCATGTGTAAAAGACCGGTTATTGAGTGTGCGGAGATTTCAGGCTTCTCTCCTAATGCAGATGTGATTAATAAAGCAGCCGGTTTGGCTTTTTCATGTTCGGGTCCAGAAGATTTGGCAACATTAGTAAAAGAGAATATGGGGCTAACAGAGAAAGAATCGCTATTTAGTTGGCATAATTGGCTATCAAATCTTGGTATTGAGCTTGAAGAGAAGCAGGCCAGCCGAAATGGTTTGATGAATTGTTTTTACTAAGTACTTATGGAAATGGACGTTATTATAATTCAGGCTGTATATTTGTCTCCGGAAGATATACAAAGTATTTATTGAACTTTTCAAAAAGATAATTTTAATGGTTCAGTTTCTCTTAGGTTTACATTTATTCACTATAAGCTGGTCTTCAGTTTTAAAAGCTTCTGACTGGATGCCACTACCCCTAGTGATCTTTGTTTTAGCTACCTTTTGTGTATTTATTGAAAAATTTTGGAAATCTAAATCAAGCTATCATGTACCCATTAGGATAGAGAGGTTTGATTTACTGATTGTATTAGCTTTACTTCTGATGATGCTTAGCGCCCTGTTTATTCCGACATCTAAAGCATTTAACTATGTATTTGCATATTCATCGGTTTTTCTAAGTTACTTAGTGTTTATTTGGTTGTCCGCCGATTCTATTAAAATAGAGAGTTTGTTGCGAGCCGTCTACTACGGAGTAAACTTTATATCCATCTTTATAATCGCTGAAGTCGCTGGACGGTTAATATTTGGGAGAAACATTTTTGAGTGGATTCCAAGAGTCCATGAAGCTACGGCTACAGTTACTCCAGGACTATTCAGAGCATACGGCTTATCGTCAGAACCAACTCACGTAGGTAATTATTTTTGTTGCTTTGCGCCATTTTCGGTCTACTATGCGCGGCTTCGATCAATTAAATATTTTTCAAGCTATATATTCTTTTTAGCCTTCGCTGCACTTCTAACATTTTCCGGAGCTATGTTTGCTGTGTTTGCTTTCTCTGGGTTTTTGCTCTTTGTTTTGGTTAAGTCAAAGAAAGAAGTTGTCAAGACATTGTTCTATACAGGTCTTATGTTCTTGGTATCATTTTTTGTACTTATAACCTTTTTTGATTTGTATGAACTTGTTTTTGGAGCATATGAGACTGTTTTTGACAAGCTTTCTCTAACTCAAAACTCTACTTCCGTAAATCAAAGGGTTTCTCTGCTTGATAGAGGAATAAATGATGTTTCCCAAAATCCAATTTTTGGTACAGGCTTGGGATCAGCTAGCTCAAATGGGCTGCCAAGTACTATTAATTGGTACTTATTTTTAGGCGCAGAAGCAGGGCTAATTATATTATTTTTGTATGTCGCGTGGTTCTCGATTCATTTAGTAAGCGCGATCATTAATTACAAAACCACATCAAAAAGTATTTATCTCGCATCGGTGGTTTCAATTTCTGGTGGCATGGCTTACCTTATGTTTTTATCAACATTCCAGAATCTATACCTTCTAACATCAATCTTATTATATCGTTTGATTCTCAAATCAAATTCTCGCTTGAGTACAAAATAGCTCATCAGATGATCAACTTTTTTCGTTTGATAAATACGAAGCATCCCAGTAACTCGCTAATAGAGTCATAATTTAGTAGTAAAGTGTTGGGTCAGCCTACCTCAATAACCCTCATTCTCTATAACGCTGGTTAACAATATGGTAATTCATGAAAATACTTAATATATATAACGTTGTCACAAATACCTCTATTCCGTATGAACTGGAGTGTTATATGGCTGATAAGTTTAAATCAGATAGTTTTTCGCATTTACGTTTGAAAACAATTGGAGATCTTCTGGGAAGCTCTTACAAAACTTTTCGAGCAATTAAAGATAGTGATGTTATTCATTCTCATCATACTTTTAGTTCTATTATTGTTTCATTTTTTAAAGTATTCTTTGTAGGAACGGAGAAATTATTTGTTTGTACCGTCCATCGAGACTATCGGTCAGCCGGCAAGATAACGGCAATAGCTTTTTATTTATTAGTATTCCCTTTTAGAGATAAGATAATATGCAATTCTTATGCAACCAAGGCCTCCCTGCCGCGATATTTAAAGCGCTTTTTCCCCGATAGGATTGTGGTCGCCTATAATGGCATAGATCTTTCAAGTATTCCTTGTGATATTAATTTTCCATCAGATAGAATTAACCTAATAAATGTCGGGCGATTGGTTCCAGACAAGGACCAAATCACTTTAATAAGAATGTGTAGCCTTCTATCTAAGCGCAATGTTGATTATCATCTCACCATATGCGGAGGAGGGCCGTTGGAGGAATCACTCAGGTGGGAGATAGATAAGCTAGATTTGACGGACAGAGTGTCATTGGTTGGAAATATTAGTCGGTCAGATGTTTATAATTTTTTACGTGATTCCAGCATCTATATAAGCACTTCTTTGACAGAAGGCTTTGGAAATTCGAACGTAGAGGCAATGGCCGCAGGTTGTCCTGTCGTTGTTACTGATATTCCCGTAAGTACTGAAATCATTGTTTGTCACCAGTTGACGTTTCCTGTTAGAGATTATGAAGAATTATCGAATAAGGTCGTAAAACTGGCTAGCGATGAGAGATATTTTAGGACAGTGGCTTTGAGCGGAGTTAAAAAATCAAAAGAATATTCTTTAGAAGCTGCTGCAAATTCATATTATTCTGTGTATGTTGATAGTAAGCTATGAGTAGATATTTGTTAAGATTTGATGACATTTCTCCGTTTATGAATTGGGAGATATGGGATGATATTGAGCGGCTTTTGGACTCTATTGGTGTTAAGCCGATTGTAGCGATTGTACCTGATTGTAAAGACCTAAATATTATGCCGTCATCAGGAAATGATTTATTCTGGAAACGGGTTTTAGACTGGCAATCAAAAGGTTGGTGCATTGCGATGCATGGATACGATCATGTTTTGGTTCAAAACAAGGGCAAAAATATTGTTAATCTAGCAAATATCACGGAATTTTCAGGGCTCTCCTATAGCTCTCAAGCTAATAAAATCGAGCAAGGGTTAAAAATTTTCCATTCCAATAAAATAAGTATAAATACATGGGTAGCTCCGGCTCACTCGTTTGATGACACCACTTTAAAAGTATTACAAGATTATGACTTCTCAATCATAAGTGATGGGTTATTTACATCACCTTGCCGTGACAAGAATGGCATGTTTTGGATTCCCCAGCAATTATGGAAATTTAGAGCAATGCCGTTTGGGATATGGACAATATGTTATCACCACAATAATTGGAGTGCCCGTGATTTTTGCAGGTTCAAAAAAGATGTTATTAAATTTAACTCGAATATCACAACCGTAGATGACATTGAGAATGCATTTCAGTTTAAAAAGTTTAGCATTACGACGAAAGCTCAATCAATACTGTTTCATTTTTTGTTTGTGATGAAAAAGATGGCTAGATATACAAAATAGACTGATTGATTTTCTAGATCATCTAGATGATAGAGATCATTGTGATTGATTGCTAAGAAGTGATTATTGTCGCTGTTATTAAAGGATACCCCGTATGCTTTTAAGACGTTTCGGTTGACATTCACTAGACCACTCACAGGTCCACTAAGCCAATAGATCAAGATATAGTGTCGTTTGATCAGTGGTTTACCTCTTACTATGGCTAGCGCTTGGAAGTTTAGGTTGATAAAAAACAATATGAATAAAACCATCGTGGTGTGTGCAAACACGTCTTGGTACATATTTAACTTTAGACGGTCAACTATTGATATGTTGGTGGATAGTGGTTGGACAGTAATGACTTTAGCCGGAGACGATGAATATGCAAATCAACTTGTAAGCCTGGGAGCAAAGCATCATAAAGTATTTCTCAACTCTACAGGAAAAAATCCAGTTGTCGATTTTTTTACCTTAATTCACTTTTGGTGGAGGTACCGGGAAAAGCCAACGGCTGTTTTGAATTTTACACCTAAATGCAACATTTATAGTTGTCTCGCAGCATATCTAAGAGGGATCCCTAGTATTAATAATATATCTGGCATGGGAAGCGGTATATTATCGAAAGGGCCGGTTAGTTTCTTTTTAAGAAGGTTATATGGGATTGTTTCACGAGTTGCTGCGATAACTTACTTTCAAAACTCAGACGACCGAAAGTATTTTTTGGAGGAATTCGACCATCCTTGTGAAAAGGCATTATTGATTCCTGGCTCTGGTGTTAATCTGAGTCAGTTCGAGTACGCGCCGCTCAACAAAGGATCTAAAATTCGATTTGGAATGTTTACTAGGATTATTGAAGAGAAGGGGGTTAAGCATTTTGTTGAAGCAGCGAGGTCACTAAAACAAAAATATACGGTTGAATTCGTGATAGCTGGATCTGTAGATCATGGTCGCAAAAATGCTATATCTGTGGAGGAGGTTGAATCATGGGATCGTGAAGGAGTAGTCAGATATTTAGGAATGCTGACTGATGTCCGCCCGGAAATAGAAGCCTGTGATTGTATTGTGTTACCAAGTTATTACCCCGAGGGCACTCCAAGGATATTGATTGAG
>TARA_B110000003_G_scaffold241375_1_pt1 | contig 15472 bp, 7 predicted proteins | sample TARA_B110000003 | Tara Oceans TARA_B110000003 (sample SAMEA4396424) | marine metagenome | biome: Westerlies Biome; feature: [SRF] surface water layer (ENVO:00010504); material: water (ENVO:00002006), including particulate matter (ENVO:01000060) such as... | depth 5 m
ATCTACAATGTCGTTGTATGCTGCATCTAGGTTTTGCCGTCCTCGTCGCTCGCCGGTGCTTTGTCCTTGCTAGACTTTTGTCGCGTCGGTTTGGTTTGATTCGTCGCAAACGCTGAGTTTGGCGAGACGCTGAACTGACTCGCGCTCGCAAAATTCGGTGCGCTCCCGACGGAAAACGCGGCGGCTACGCTGGAGAGTGAGTTGACGACAGGTGGTATCGCTTGACGCGTGGGCATCGCTATCGTCGTCGTCGAGTTCGCCTGTTTCTTCGTCGGCGCGTCTTCCATCTCTAAATCGTCCATCTCGCCGAACGTCGGATCCCAATCCGCGCCCTCTGCGTGATCGTCGTCGATCGGACTCGGCGATGCAACCGGTGGCGAGATCATGGACTCGTGTACTGTTTGAAGCGTTTTCAAACTATCGCGCGACGCCGACGCCGACGCTGAAGCGCTCCACATCCCGCCGCCCACGCCGTGGAAGGACGTCCCCGGCTTGGCGTGACGAGCGTCCATACCGCGCGCGAAAGCCACGCCGCGCGGGCCGAGTGGACTTGCAGGCGGGAGCTGCACCGCTGCCGCTGCCTGTGCCGCGCGTGCCGCGTGTGATGTCGACAAACCCATACTCGACAATTGGTGTGTCGGCGGCGAGACGCCAAAGTGAAGCGGGTGCATCGCCGCGCTGTTCGTGGCGTGCGGCGAACCAATGAAGGAGCCGGACAGCAAGGACGAGGGCGAATTGAACGACCCTCCGGATGAACCGACGACGAAAGGTGGATAACCACCGCCAAGTCCACCGCCCGGCGACATCGGGATGCTTCCGGGAGACATCGCCGCGATGGCCGCGGCGGCGTGCGCGTGCGCCGCCGCTTGCGCTTGCAGCATCGCTCCGTTGAACGCTTCGGCGACGACGGGATTGACAACATTCGGCGTGATTGGTTGTATCGGCGGTGCTGATCCAGACGCAGAACTTGCGGCGAAAGCGGCGGCCAAACCACCGACTGGAATCGCCGGCGGCGTCGGCGGCACGACGTCGGCCATCGGCGGAACGTCGCGCGGGATGGGCTTCTTCTTCTTCTTGACTGGCTCGCCCGAAGAAATCTTGGCCGCTTCCTTCGCCGCCACGCGCTGCAACTCTTCGCGCTCTTCTGGTGTCGTGCGCTCAGGAATTGGCTTCGGCGCAAACGGCTCGTCGAATGGCTCGCCCGTTATGAACGGATGTTTCAACGCCTGCGCCGGCGTCCAGCGCACCGCGGGATCGATCTCCATCATGCCGGTGAGTAAATCGTAGAACGCCGAACGCTCGACCATTCGAGCTTTCTTCTCCGCGTCTACGGCGGCGTGGTCGTTAGGATCCACTTTGGATGACTGGTACGGTATACTCGCTATGATGTCCGAAAACTCAGTGTACTTGAAATACTTTTTCCCCATCGCCGCGCGCCTGCCAGAGCGCGCCTCGAATTCTCGTAGCGAGAGAAGCTTGTATCGCGACGTACCACCGCCGGAAGAAGACGCCAACGAAGACGAGCTCTCGTCGAACCCGATATCTACTCGCGTGAAAAACTTGTTGGTGTTCGGCGCCTTGGCGAGCATGTCCGCCGGGGGCGTTCCTATCGTTTCGCAAATGCGGCTCAGCAAGTCATACTCGCTCGAACCCGGAAAGATCGGTAAGCCTAAAAACAATTCCGCGGCGACGCACCCTAGAGACCACATATCGATGGGCATTCCATACGACATCCCCAAAAACACTTCCGGCGAGCGGTAGAAACGACTTTGGATGTACTGATACACCGTCCTGTTTTGAAAACACGCGCTGCCGAAATCAACTAGTTTGACTTGAAACGAGTCGTCGCGGCACAACAAAATGTTCTCGGGCTTGATGTCGCAGTGGACCACGTGGGCGTCTCTGAGCAAATCCAAAGCGCCGAGCAATTGTTTCATCATCCCACGAATCGCCCCGAGATGTAATCCTTTAAACTTGTTCTTCCTCAGCAGCTCGTAGAGGTTCATTCCCAACAGCTCAAAAACCAGACAGAGGTGGTTGTGGCAGACAAAGTAATCCATCAAGTCCACGATCACCGACCCCGACGGTCGATCGCCGCACTTTGTGTTCAACGTTCGTAAGATGCCGATTTCGACGTGCGCTTGGTGAAAATACGCGGGGTGATTCTTAATCACCTTGAGAGCTCTCGTCTGACCGTCGGCGCTAGACGCCGCGGCGACGACTTGCCCGAACGTACCGGATCCGAGAGAGTCGAGCACAGTGTACGTCGTACTCTCATCCGACATGTCTTCGTCATCCCTCGGATGGTGCCCTTTGTGATGGTGCCCAGTCGTCGTGGCGTTCGCCGCCGACCCGACGCGCTCGCCGAGCTCTTCGCCGGTGCGAATGATTAAGTCGTCGTTCGCGTTGTCTCTTCCATCGTTCGATCGCGGCGACGACGGTTTGCTCAACACGCGGCTTTGTCCCTTCGCTAACGCGGTTTCAGTCGCCATCGCACGCTCGCGACGCCGCGAGACGCGAGGGAATCACGCGCGCGATGTCCGCGGAATAAGATTTGTCCTTTTGGCGGGAAAGCTTTCGCGTCGCGACGCGCGTCGACGGCTCGATCGTGCGTCGCGCGACGCGCGAATCCGACGCGTATTCGTGATCGGCGCGCTTCGATCGCGCGCGTTCGTTCGTCGCGCGCGTCCTCGTTCGTTCGTCGACCGGACAGCGTCGTCGTGTGTCGACGAGCGGCGTCCTTTCGGTCGGTCGGGGCGTTCGAACGGGCGGCGATCGCTCCCGGGTGTTTCGCGTCCCTCCTGTCATGTCTCGCGGTCTCCCACGCCGCGCGCGTCGTCCGACACAGCGCGACGCGTCGACGACGGCCGTCGACGGCGATCGCGCGCGCGAACGAGCGCGAACGAGCGCCGCGCGCGAGATGCGCGACGCGGACGACGGCGCCGCGCGCGAGCGGCTGCCGCGACGTTCGATGGACCGAGGTCTCGTGCGCGCGAGTCCGCGCGAGGACCTCGACGCGGCGTACGAGGCGTACGTCCTCTCGCGGGGAGGCGTGCGATCGATACGGAAGGTTTTAATCGCGAATAATGGATGTGCGTGATGCGCGACGCGCGCGCGACGCGCGCGGCGCCGACGAAGGCGCGACGGGGACGTCGTTATCCGAGTCGTCGTAACGCTCGTCCCGACGAGGGTCCGACGCGTTCGAGACGAATTTCGTCGCCGACGACGCGGTCGTGGGAGATGGCGCGCGCGAAATCGTAAAAGTGAAGCGCGCGCGCGATAATGACTGACGCGAGTGCGAATTTTTCGACACGCAGTGGGCGCGGTGAAGGCGATTCGGTCGATGCGTCTGTGGGCGTACGAGACGTTCAAGTCGCACGAAGTTTTGCATTTGGTGTGCATGGCGACGCCAGACGATTTAGCGGCGAATGCAGAGTGCGTGCGATGCGAACGTCGCGTGATTTGCGCTCATCTCGCGATCGTCGGCGGCGAATTCGCGCTCGAAGCGTTTTCGCGTTTCGACGAGACTGACAGGCTCGGATAATAACGACGTCCCATTCTAAACATAGATACATCCGGTTAGCCGATGAATTCATCACCGTGGAGGGGGGGAGCAATAGAAACAATTACGCAAACGTGGATTTGATCGTCAAAGTGGCGCGAACGTGCGGCGCAGACGCGGTGTGGCCGGGTTGGGGACACGCGAGCGAAAATCCGCAGCTGCCGTCGCAGTTGGCGTATCACGATATTGCATTTTTGGGTCCACCAGCATCTGCCATGGACGCCGTTGGAGACAAGATTTGTGCGAACATCCTCGCGCAATCGTGTGACGTGAATGTCATCCCTTGGTCTGGTAGCGGTCTCACGGTACCCGGCACGAGCATTCCGGAGGACGTCTTGAAGCAAGCGACGCTCACAGACGTCGCCGACGCGGTGCAGCGAGTGGGAAAGATTGGTTTTCCGGTCATGATCAAGGCTTCGGAAGGGGGTGGTGGGAAAGGTATTCGCAAGGTGAACTCGATCGAGGAACTCAAAACTGGTTTCGCCCAGGTCCAGGCCGAAGTCCCGGGTTCGCCGATTTTCATCCAAAAGCTTAGCGTGGATTCAAGACATTTAGAAGTTCAAATGGTTGCCGACGCGCACGGTCAAGCGATCGCGCTGTATGGTCGTGACTGTTCCGTTCAGCGCCGACATCAAAAGATCATTGAAGAAGGTCCAATCACCGTGGCGCCGAGGGCATTGTGTGAAGAGCTCGAGCGCGGCGCCGTGCGACTGGCGAAAAAGGTTGGCTACTGTGGCGTCGGTACCGTGGAGTACTTGTACAACATCAAGACTGGCGAATACTCGTTTCTCGAAGTCAATCCTCGTCTACAAGTGGAACATCCAGTGACAGAGCAGATAACTGGGGTGAACTTGCCCGCAGTACAGCTGCAGCTCGCGATGGGGATACCGTTGAACAAGATTCCGGACGTCCGTCGATTCTTCCAGCAAAGCGACGTACGCGGGGTTTCTTCTATCGATTTCGATAACACTACGCCGATTCCGCCGCTCGGTCATTGCGTGGCGGGAAGAATCACCGCTGAAGATCCCGACAGCGGTTTCAAGCCTACGTCTGGTGCCATTCACGAGCTTCATTTCCGTTCGCTCCCGGGCGTGAATGGATCATTTTCCGTCGGCACCTCGGGCGGAGTTCATCAATTCGCCGACTCGCAGTTTGGACACATCTTCGCTTTCAAGCCAAGTCGGGCGGAAGCCATCACTTTACTCACGCACGCGCTGAGCGAGTTAAGCGTCCGCGGGGAGATTCACTGCAACAAAAAGTACTTGGGGAAGTTGTTGGAGAAGCCAGAATTCTTAGCCGACGAACACGACACCGCTTGGCTGGATGGTCTTATCGCGGCGAGCGACAGAGCAGAGACGTTGCACGAGCACATCGTAGTCGCGTGTGGGGCTGTGCTTAGATCATCGACGAGGCATCAAAAACTCGAGGCCGAAGTCGCCTCGTATCTGAATCGAGGCGTCCCGCCTGAGACGTGGATGACGAATCTCAGCGAACACAACTTTGAGCTGATTTACAACGACATCAAGTATAACTTGCGCGTAACCATGGGGAGTGAGAAGCTGTTTTATCTTCACATAAACGGAGGTCTCATCGAAGCCGAAGTTCTTGTGTTGCAAGACGGCGCTTTGAAGGTGCTCTTGGACGGTCGCGCGTACTTGGTCCACCCCGAGGAAACGAAAGTTGGAATGAAGATTCACGTCAACGGGTTGCCGTGTTTCTTCCCCGATGATTTTGACGCCACCAAGCTCATCGCCCAAGGTCCTGGAAAACTGCTCAAGTACTTGATTTGCGATGGCGAGCGCGTGGAATCCAATCAACCTTACTGCGAGATCGAGGTTATGAAGACGGTGATGCCTCTGATTGCGACGAGCACGGGGACGATTCGGCACGTGGCGCGTGTAGGCGCGATTTTAGAAGCAGGCGATGTTTTGTGTGATGTTGCCGTCGAAGACGCTACCGGTGTGCGTAGGTGTGCGCCGTTCACGGGAGAGTTTACGAAAATGCACACGCGTTCGTTAACAGGCATGTTACCGGATGACTCTCCGCTGGTTCGATTCTCGCGCACAAGCACTGGTGTCGACCAAATTTTGGCTGGTTACGATTACAATGGTGATCCGACCGAAGTGTTATTTGACGTGCTCGGCACGCTACCACTCGTCGTGGATGATTTTATGGAGTCGCGAGAAGCCGTGATTTCGCGTGCTCGTCCGTCGGCGCGACTCGAGCTGCGCGAGATCGCCGAAGCGATGTCGGCGTCCATCGTCGGCGAGGCGAATGGAGAAAACACGACAGACGCCGTATCTGCTGCGGTCATGCGCGTTAGAGCCTTGATCAACGAGTACGGCGCTGACTTTGCACCGCTAGCGGCATTTTGCGAACGTCATGACGGCGGATTGGCGCAGAGTAGGGCGCGCGTGTTGACGCGATACTTGGAATCGTTCTTGGACACGGAAGAGCCCTTCTCGAGCTGCGCGTCGACCGAGGACGCCATCATGTTCTTACGCGATCGCTACCGCAACGATGTTTCAGTCGTCGCAAAGTATGCACATGCAAACGCCAAACTCAAGCGTAGATCGGATTTGGTTTTGAAGATCCTCGAACAAATTTCGTTGCACGATATGATCGACATACCGTCGTGCAACGCCGCCGTGGTGCGTTGTATGAATCTTTCTGGGCGCGACTACGAATTGGTTTCCCAGACAGCGCGCGAAATCATCGTGCGTAAGCAAGAGATGACACGTAAGTCGAGACGCGAACGCATGGCTGCGGCTTCTCGGGCCAACCGCATGTCTCGCGACGAGTCCTTTTCTGCCTTCGCGCAAATTTCCCTTGACGACGCCAAGCGCAAGAAGCGCTCGGCGTCTCTGTCAAAGACGAGTGCCGGTAGCGAGTCAGATCTCATGAGTAACGCTGCGAGTGACAACGAGGCGTCGGACAGCAATCCTTCGTTCAAGAGATACGTCGGTAACATTTACCTCGATCGGCACAACTCCATCACACGGTATCAGTCGTACAGCAACATCGACGAAGCCACGGATGAGATTTTGGACGCGCACACTTGGGAGAGCTTGTTCGACAGTACGTCCGAAACGTCGCGAACTACAGCGATTGAGACTCTATTCGGCGCGACTGGCGTAGATACGTACATGATTCCGAACGCTCAGCCCGAACCGTGCGCATGCGAACCAGAAGTCATGCGAGTCTGGCTCGACGACACCATTCATCTCTTTGCCCCATCTCTTGGACACGCGGTGGCGGCGCTTCCCGATGCGACGGCGAACAAACCGAAGAAGTTGCACTTCATCATCTCGTATCATAGACTTGTGGGTAGGAACGACACCGATATTCGAGCCGCCGCGGAGGCTTTTGTGACTGGACAGTACCTGGCTGGTGCCCTCAAGTGCGAAGGCCTCGAATACGTCGTGGTCACGTTGCTGGCGCTCGACGCCAAGCCGCATCATTTCGCGTTTAAGCGTACTTCTGAAGATTCCACAGTCGAAGGTTTTTGTGAAATGTCGACCGCACGTGGGTTTTGGCCTCACATTGCCGATCAGATGGAGGTCGAACGGCTCGCACTCTTCCGGGTCGAGTGCGTAGGCGTTTTGAGCTCTCGTTCCCATCATCGTCACACGAATTTTGTGACACCGTCTGAGTACACTGTCGGTGTATTTCTCGCTGAGGAACCGAATGTCAAGCCTGGGCACAAGCAACCCCAGCGCGATCGTCGCGTGTTTTTGCGAGCAGCGGTTTACAACAAGGACTTGCTGTTTGAAAACAGCCCGTCTGAAGGAACGCCGCGCCGCACAGCTTTGGGAAGTGTGACCATGGACTCAGAGTTGGCTCGAACGACGATAGGTGGTAGTTCGAGCGGCGTGCACGATGATAGCGTGTTCGCTGATGTTCTCGGCTCTCTTGAGCTTGCGGTGGGTCGTCATCGCACTGCCGCGAACCACGTCTTCATTAATCTCGTCGGCGCCGACGCCGAGGACGATTTGCCGAGCGTTGAAGCGGCGATAGCTTCGTTCATTCACACTGCGTTCAACGATTTGAAGCGGTTGAAGGTTGCATGTGTCGAAGTGCGCGTCGGCACGGGTTCAGTCATCGCGATGAACACCAGTGGCTTACGATTTAAAATCACGAAGACGCTGGATTGCGCCGCGCGTGACGTGCACCCTCTGTTGAACAAGATTCAGCGCAAGCGAATGGCGTGCCAAAACTTGTCCTCGACGTACGTATACGACATTCCAGAAATATTTGCGAATGTCCTTGCCGAAATCAACCCTGGCGTAGGCGACATCATCGATCTCATGGAGCTCATCTTTGACCCAAGGACGCGAGCGCTCGTTTGCAGCGATCGTGCGCCAGGGCTGAACGAAGTTGGCATGGTTTGCTGGCGCGTCAAGTTGGCGACAACAGAGTATCCGAAAGGACGTGAAATCATTCTCGTTGCGAATGATATCACGCACATGTCCGGTTCTTTGTCTCCGCCGGAAGACAGTGTCTACCGCGCCGCGTTTGATCTCGCTGTGGCTGAAGGTTTGCCGTGCGTTTACATCAGCTCCAATAGTGGCGCGCGCATCGGTCTCGACGAAGCCGTCAAGGCGGCGTTCAGAGTGAAGTGGGTCGACGATGATGACGTCTCTAAAGGTTTCAAGTACATTTACCTCAGCGAAGATGACTACGAGATCTTGTCCGCGAAGGGTCGGGTCAAGGCGAAGCGAATCGTTTACCGCGACGAGATTCATTACGCGCTGACGGATGTGTGCGGAGGACAGAGCGTCGAGTGCTTACAAGGATCCGGTGAGATTGCCGCGGCGACGAGTCGTGCGTACAAACACACAGTGACGATGGCCTACGTCACCGGTAGGAGCGTCGGTATCGGTGCGTATTGCTCTCGTCTATGCCAACGTGTGGTTCAGCACGTCGACGCGCCGTTGATTTTAACCGGCGCGAGCGCATTGAATAAGGTGCTCGGTCGCGAAGTTTACACGAGCAACTCGCAAATAGGCGGTCCTAAAGTCATGGGCGCCAACGGGGTATCTCATCTTACCGTACCCGATGACGTGCACGGTGTGAAGAATATTCTTCAATGGTTGTCATACGTACCCAGCCGGCGCGGCGCGCCGCTCCCCTGCGTCCCGTGCGTCGATCCGGTGCGACGTTACGTGACGTTCAATCCTCCTTCCTCTCCGCACGATCCACGTGAGCTACTGCACTCATTCTTCGACACTGATTCGTTCATGGAAGTCATGCCCGACTGGGGACGAACTGTCATCACAGGTCGCGCGCGTCTCGGCGGCGTGCCCATCGGCGCCGTCGCCGTGGAGACGCGAACCGTGGACAAGACGATTCCCGCAGATCCGGCGTTTGCGAGCGCACAAATCGCGGAAGAGTCTCAAGCTGGTCAAGTCTGGTTCCCCGACAGCGCGTTCAAAACCGCGCAAGCGATCGGCGACATGAATCGCGAAGGACTACCTCTCATAATCTTTGCCAACTGGCGCGGTTTCGCCGGCGGTTTGCGAGATATGTACGGCGAAGTTTTAAAGTACGGCGCCTACATCGTCGACGCGCTTCGCGAGTACAAACAGCCGGTGTTTGTGTACATTCCTCAAGGCGGAGAACTTCGCGGAGGCGCTTGGGTGGTCATCGACAGCTCCATCAATCCGGAGCAAATGGAATTCTACGCCGCCGAAGGCGCCAAGGGCGGCGTCCTCGAGCCCGAGGGCATCGTCGATATCAAATTCAGGCGTCAAGATTTGCTGTCGACGATGAAGCGCACGATTCCCGGAGGCATCGGTGACTCGCACGAAGACGAGGCGAAGAAAAAAGCACTCATGCCGACATTCAAACAGCTCGCCGTGCACTTTGCCGCTTTGCACGACACTCCGGGCGTGATGCTGCACAAGAAGGCGATCAAGGCTGTCATCCCCTGGGAGACGTCGCGAGAATTTTTCGCCCTGCGTCTTCGCGCGCGTTTGGCGGAGGAAAGAATCAAGTCAGCCATCATCGCACGCGGTGGTTCCAGCGCCGACTTTCCACGACTCCTGGCTTCTGTATCGAACGTGATAGAACAAGTCGTCGCCGAGGAATTCGGCGTCGTCGTTCCGGAGACACACGCCGACGTCGAGGCGATGCTCGCGACGATCAATCGCGACGATTAGATCGAGCGAATGTAATTTTATTTTAGCAGCATTGACAACGTATGCACGCGCGCGCGCATAGATAATTAAAGTGACGCGTCGATTTAAAGTTCGGCGTCCATCGGTAAGACGCCCGAGTCGGCAATCAGCACCGGCTTTTGCGGCGGCGTCCCCTCGAGGTTTTCGATCGCCGTCACGACGTCCATGCCCTCGAGCACGCGCCCGAAGACGGTGTGTCGGCCGTCCAGCCAGCTCGTCTTGACGGTGCAGATGAAAAACTGCGACCCGTTCGTGTCCGGCCCGGCGTTGGCCATGGACAGCGTCCCCGGCCCCTCGTGCTTGAGCTTGAAGTTTTCATCCGGGAATCGCGCGCCGTAGATCGACTTCCCCCCGGTGCCGTCGTGATTGGTGAAATCACCACCCTGAATCATAAAGTTCTTGATCACTCGATGGAATCCCGAGCCTTTGTACCCGAATCCGTTCTCCCCCGTCGCGAGTTGCTTGAAGTTTTCCGCCGTCTTCGGCACCGTCTTCCCGTACAGCCCCATGACGATTCGCCCCGCGGGTTCACCGTCGATCGTCACGTCGAAGAACACCTTATCGGTGACTTTCGGCGCGCGCTTTTCCGCGAGCACCGGCGTCGCGACGAACGCGCACGCCAGCGCGCCCAGCGCGACGACGAGCATCATCTTGATCGTCGTCGTCGTCGTCGTTCGTCGTCCGTTTCGCGCGCGTTCGACTCGCGTCATCGCCTTCGTCGGGACCGTGGAAACGCGACACGCGCGCCCGAGCTCCTCGCGCGATCGTCGCGCGTCGGCGCGTCGTCGTGTGCGGCGAATCGCGTCGCGCCGGCCAATCGCGTCCCCGCGCGCGCCAATTCGATTCGCCGCACGCGCGCGCGCGGTGCATGTCGACTCGAGCGCGCGTCGCGCGCGTCGCGGGCCGTCGCGCCGTCATGACGCTCGCGAGCGCTGACCGGGGCAAGCGCAAGGGCGCGACCGGCGCGCGCGCGAAGACGACCGAGACGACGACGACCGAGACGGCAAAGGCGAAGAGGACGAAGGCGAAGGCGAAGGCGAAGGCGAAGGCGAAGCCGTACCCCGACGCGCGCTCGGTGACGGTGAACGGGGAAAAATACCGAAGGTGCGCCGCCGCGCTCGTGTTCAACGATCGAGGCGAGATTCTGTGCGGCGAGAGGAGCGATCGAGCGGGGTCGTGGAACGCGCCGCAGGGCGGCGTCGAGGCGGGCGAACGCGTCGAGGACGCGGCGGCGCGAGAACTGTTCGAGGAGACGGGCGTGCGCGCGATGGACGCGACGACGCCGAGCTCGAGCGGTGTCGTGCGATTGATCGGGGCGCTGCCGGAGAGCGATGGGTACTGCTATCGCGTGGAAGAAAACACGTGGCTCGCCGAGCGCGGACTCGCGGGACAGAGACTCGAGTTCGCGCTCTTTCACTGGCCGGGCGTGGACTGCGACGCCGACCCCACGACGCACCCGGCGGTGAATTTAGCGGGCGAAAACGGCGAAAGTCGCGAGTTCGATCGCTTGCGCTGGATAGATTTCGACGAGATGGTTCGCGACGTGTGGCCGAGCAAGCGGGCGCCGTACGCGCTCGCGCGCGACGTCGCCTCGCCGTTGATTCGCGACGCCCTCCGCGCCGCGCGCGGCGATTCCGAGTAGATTTTTTCGTGATAGACACGCACACCACGCTCGCGAGTCGCGCGCGCGTCCTCGTCCTCGTCCGATCTCGCGTTTGACGTCGTCTCGCGTCCGTCGAGCAAACAGTTGGATGAAAAAAAACCCGAACGGACGCGGCGTCGACTGCGCTCGACGTCACAACTCGCGCGAGATCACGCGACGATGAGCGCGATGACTTTCGCGTGCGCGCGACCGATGGTGCTCAACACCGCGAGCGCGACGAAGCGAACGAACGCGCGCACCACCGCGCGAGGTGCGAGCACCGGGCGACGGCGACGCGCGCGCGACCGAGGCGCGCGACGCCGACGTCGGCCCGATGCGCTTTTCGGACGACGCGAACGTCGACTGACCGATGACGCCCGACGCCGACGAGCAGGCGCGACGAACGGTGCGGCGCTGAGCGCCCGTCGTGGATCCTTCGGAGGTGCGCGACGAAAGCGAAGACGCGCGACGCGCGACGCGAAAGCCCGCGACGCGATGGACCGTGGACTGGATAAAGATGGTTTATTCCTCGAGGACGCGAGCGCGCGACGGCGGAGGGGCGACTGGGCGCGCGCGAAGGCGCGATCGAAGGCAAAGAATCGTGAAAAATCGCGAATGAAACCTTTGGCGATCGCGCGCGAAGAGCGGGCGCGCCCGTGCGCCGAAGACGTGGCGCCGTCTCGCGCGACGCGAAACGGACGACTGACGAAGGGTATATTCACTTTCGCGAGCGCAGCCAACGCGTTGAGCAAGAGCGCGAACGGCGCGACTTTCGCGAACGCGCGCGCGGCGCGCGTGCGTGGTGCGGTCACCATCACGGCGGCGCACCGCCCGGACGCGGACGCTGAAGATGCGGGCAAGGGTCAACGCGTTATGATCATCGGCGGCGACGGCTACTGCGGCTGGGCGACGGCGTTGCACTTGTCCAAGCGCGGCTACGCGGTCTCCATCGTCGACAACTTGTGCCGTCGTTCTATGGACGACCAGCTCGGTTTCAACTCTCTGTCTCCGATTAAGGGTATCCACGAGCGCGTGCGCAAGTGGAAGGAAGTCAGCGGCCGCGACATCGACCTCTTCGTCGGCGACGTCTGCGACTACGAATTCTTGGGCGCCGCGTTCAAAAAGTTTGCGCCGACGGCGTGCGTTCACTTCGGTGAGCAGCGCTCCGCGCCGTACTCCATGATAGACCGCACCCGCGCCGTGTTCACGCAAACGAACAACGTCATGGGTACCATCAACGTGTTGTACGCCATCAAGGAATTCGCCCCGGAATGCCACTGCATCAAGCTCGGCACGATGGGCGAATACGGCACCCCGAATATCGACATCGAAGAAGGTTACATCACCATCACCCACAACGGCCGCACCGACACGTTGCCGTACCCGAAGCAAGGTGGTTCTTTCTATCACTTGTCCAAGTGCCACGACTCCGCGAACATGTTGTTCTGCACCAAGGCGTGGGGCATTCGCACCACCGACTTGAACCAAGGCGTCGTCTACGGTCTCTCCACGGATGAAACCGAAATGCACCCGGACTTGGTGAACCGCCTCGACTACGACGCCGTCTTCGGTACCGCGCTCAACCGCTTCTGCATCCAAGCGGCCGTCGGTCACCCGATGACCGTGTACGGTAAGGGTGGCCAAACCCGCGGTTTCTTGAACATCAGAGACACCGTGCGCTGCATTCAAATCGCGTGCGACAACCCCGCGCCGCCGGGCGAGATGAAGATTTATAACCAATTCACGGAGCAATTCTCCGTGAACGAACTCGCTGCTATGATCACGGAAGCCGGTAAGAAGGTTGGACTGAATCCGGAGGTCATCACCGTGCCCAACCCGCGCACGGAGATGGAGGAGCACTACTACAACGCCAAGAACTCCAAGCTTCAAGATCTCGGCCTCGAGCCAATCGCGATGCGCGGCGAATTCTTGGAGGGCTTGTTGAAGCAAATCATCACCTACAAGGATCGTGTCGACCAGCGACTCATTCTTCCGGGAGTGAACTGGAAGGAATCCGCTTCCGTCGCGGAAGTCATTGCTAAGTAAGCATTTAGGAGGCCTATAGCGAGTCTCGCGAACCAGAAAAAGTTGTTCAATCAAGCCGTTGTCAATATGACCCAACATCATTCATCGAGCGCGCGGTTCGAGCGACGGTTCGAGCGTGCACGAGGACAAGATCGATAAAAGTGTTTCACTGTAGTGTATTACTGATACGAATGAGCGGCCAAACGCGGAAATTCTCCGCGACTAAACCACGACGAGAGCGTCGCGCGGCGCGACGCGGCGATCGCGTTCTTCTCAACGGGAACGAACAGAACTGATCATTCCCAGTTTGCTGCGCATAATTCCGCCAAGTCCACTACGCGTTGCGAATAGCCCCACTCGTTGTCATACCACGCGACAACCTTCAACATGTCGTCACCCATGACCATGGTGAGCGCGGCGTCGATGGACGTGGAGACGTCGGAGCACTTGAAATCGCAAGACACGAGCGGCTCGTCGGCGACGGCGAGGATACCCTTGAGCTTGCCGGCGGCTTCTTCACGGAACGCGGCGTTGACTTCGTCGGCGGTGACCTTCTTGGAGGTTTGCACGACGAGATCGACGACGGACACGTTCGGCGTCGGGACGCGGAGCGCGATGCCGTTGAGCTTGCCCTTGAGTTGCGGCAAGACGAGCGCGACAGCCTTGGCGGCGCCGGTGGAGGTCGGCACGATGTTCAAGGCGGCGGCGCGAGCGCGGCGCAAGTCACGGTGAGACGCATCCAAAATGCGCTGGTCACCGGTGTAGGAGTGCGTGGTGGTCATCAAACCCTTGACGATGCCGAATCGGTCGTCGAGAACCTTGACGAACGGCGCGAGGCCGTTGGTCGTGCACGACGCGTTGGAGACGATCTTGTCGGTGTTCTTGTACTGGTCGGCGTTGACACCGAGGACGTAGGTCGGGATGTCGTCACCCTTGGCCGGGGCCGTGATGACAACCTTCTTGGCGCCCGCGGTCAAGTGCTTGGAGGCGCCCGGGGTGTCGATGAAGACGCCGGTACCTTCAATGACGATGTCGACGCCGAGAGCCTTCCACGGCAACTGGAGCGGGTCACGGGAAGACACAATCTCGATGGACTTGCCGTCGATGGAGATGTGCGTGTCGTCGATGATCTTGACATCCGCCTCGAACGTGCCGAGGACGGAGTCGTACTTGACCAAGTGGCTCGCTTGCTTCACTCCGCCCGAGTCGTTGATGGCGACGATGTCGAGCATGGTGTTGGCGCGTCCGTGCCAGCATCGCAAGAAGTTGCGGCCGATGCGGCCGAAACCGTTGATGGCAACCTTGCATTGCTTACCCTTCATCGCCGCGACGGTCTTCGCGCCAGTCGCCTTGGTGGCGGTTTGGCGCGCGACGCGACCGGTGAAGGTTTGCTCCGCCTTGGTGGGGAGCGCGGTAGAGGTGAGGCCAGTGAACGACTGTAAACAACACGAAAAACACGCGCGCGCGTTCGGTCAGTCTCGGCGCTTCTCGCGGTCGATTCAACACTATTCGTCGCGGACGAGGAGTCGCGACCCAGCCCCGACCCCCTCGACGCGCGCGCGGGTGGTTTATCCACCCCGCGCGCGCGCGATCGGCGGCGCCCGCGCGTCGTCGCCCACGCCGCGCGGCCGTTCGACGCTCCGAGAGCGCGAGACGAGCCCCGTTCGTCGCGCCGCGCGTCCGCGTCGCGTCGCCCCCGCGCCGTCTTTCGTTCGCGCGGCGTCGGACGCCGACGGCGCGCTCGATCGCGATGTCCCCGTGGCGGTGTCCCCGACGCCCCATCGCGCGCGCGTCCTCGCGTCCTCGCGCCCGCGTTCGCCCTCGACGCGGCGTCACTCGACGCGCGAATTTTTTCCCCATCATTCGCGCGCATCGCGACCCCCACGGCGTCGCGCGCGACGCCATCGCGCGTCCCGATCGTCGCGCTCGATCGCCCACGTCGGATAACGCGACATCCTCGTCCCGCGTCGTCCCGTCCCGAACCCCGCCGCGGCGCCCCGCGCGCGGTCTCGCGCGCGCGCCCTCGATCGTCCTCGTCCTCGCGCGCGCGTCGCGTCGCGTCGC
>TARA_B110000003_G_scaffold241485_1_pt1 | contig 15437 bp, 16 predicted proteins | sample TARA_B110000003 | Tara Oceans TARA_B110000003 (sample SAMEA4396424) | marine metagenome | biome: Westerlies Biome; feature: [SRF] surface water layer (ENVO:00010504); material: water (ENVO:00002006), including particulate matter (ENVO:01000060) such as... | depth 5 m
TGTAGCCTCCGAAAATTTTGAAGAAGAGAAGAGTAGATTAATGAATGGAATAAAGAAACCTTATCACTTTTATTATTCTGAAAATAAAAATATATTGGTTTCAAATCGTGCTCCATCGGGAAAAGGAATTTTCATTAATAACGGATATGAAGAAGGCTTTCGGGAGAACATGGAATTTATTACCAAAAACGAAAATGCCAGTTCCACATTACCTTTTCGCTTAAAGGCAACTTTAGTGCAAAAGAAGTTTTCTTTTCTGGAGTTCTTAAATCCCTTACAAATCAAGGATTCTTCCTTTGCATCCCAGGGACAAAACTTAAGGTTGACGAGAAGTGGAGAGTCCTTAACGGAAGGAAACGCAAATCCTGAAGAGAGCGATATTGAATAAAATTTTCGAAATGGTGCATATTATAAATTATAATATTTCTTGCCAAATTTCATAAATCACACATCTTTAAATTCGAATTTATTACTTATTTGTGGATACCCCCTCCGAAGATACAAGCGACGAAGAACTGGCAGATTTAATGGCAGAACCCGATGTTGTGGATAATGCCGACTCTACTGAAGTTGAAAACGATAGCCCCGTTGAAGTTGGAATTCCTCCTCCTTTGAATGATGATGATGCTGAAGTTGATGCAAGTGAGGAATCTTTTAGTATTAACGATTTTGAAGAGGATTTTCATCCTCAAGGTGAAACGGCTGAAGTTGAAAATACACCTGTAGTCGACGACTCGGTTGAAGAGAATTCGACTGCTGAATCTATGCCAGTTGTTAAAGAAGGGGTACCGAGCAACATTACTCAAAAAACAAGTGTAGCAAATGGAGGCGGTGATGTCGCTGAGTTCAGGCAAACTCTTGCCAGTTTATCTAGGCAGTTGGAATTAGATAGATTAGCTTTTTTACATAAATCGTTACGGGAGCGGGGTGAAGAAATTCCGAGTCTGAACGATATTGCTTCAGATATAACTGGTAAAAAGCTGCTCAAACCTATGGGCGATTGCGATCAATTCGGGAAGCGACCGTCTGCTCGTTTAGAAGGATGGGTATCAGGATTATCATTCGGTGCCAATAAGCGGGCAAAGAAATTTTCCAAATAATTCCTGTTTAATTTTAAATTCTTCTTGAGACGAAAAGAGGAGCAGAAAGTCCAGTTGATTATTCAGTCATTATACCTGCATTTAATGAGGAATCTTATTTAGGCGAAATTCTCGACTTACTGCATATTGAAATAGGAAATATTCCCGAATCTAAAGGCGAAATTATTGTAGTTGATAATAATTCATCCGATGATACCGCGAAAATTGCAAAATTAAGGGGAGTTAAAGTAGTATTTGAACCAATAAACCAAATTTCCAGAGCCCGCAATATGGGAGCAAAAGCGGCAAATGGTAAAAACTTAATTTTTTTGGACGCAGATACTAAGGTTAGTCATAAATTATTGAAAATGGCTCTAGAAAGTTTAAACTTACATAAGTCAGGTGGCGGAGGATCCACATTGATTTTTGATTCAAATCAAAATCAGTTTATTTTGGGGACATTGGTACCTTGTTTTTGGTCGTGGATTTCCAAAACTTTTAAATTAGCCGCAGGTAGCTTTATTTTCTGTCGAAAAGAAATTTTTGAAGAAATTGGTGGTTTTTCAGACAAACTTTTTGCGGGGGAAGAAATATTATTTTCTCAACAATTAAAAAAGGAATGTAAGAAAAATGGATTAAATTTTTTAATCTTTGATGATTTTCCTGTAGTAACTTCTTCGAGAAAGTTAATGTGGTATAGTTCATTTCGGATATTAATTTTCATCTTTATTCCGATCATTTTTCCATGGTCCCTTAGGTTTCGAAGTCTTTGTTCATTTTGGTATCATCGACCCCCCAAATGAAAATACTTTATTCAAAAGGATAAGATAGACCCCATTTTTTACGAATCTCATCCAAGGTCTTAATTATTTCCAAGCTTTCGCTCAATGGCATGATTGGACTTTCTTTTTTACCTTTTATTAATAATTCTCCAAAGTGTTCTGCTTCGTAATTAAAGCCGTTTCCGATGAAGGGGGATTCAATTGTTTTTGTTTCGCCTGTCTTCCACTTTGATAAAGTCAATGATTGGGGCTTCCAACATTGCTTGTGAATTCTTATCGTTCCCTCAGTTCCTGAAATAAATGCTTCCTGTCCAGTATCCGATTGAATAGATGAATGAAGCACTGCCATACTTCCATTACTATATTTGAAAATAATTGATGCCTGTTCATCAACTCCAGTTTCGCCCATAGTCCAATCGCTCATAAATGATTCAGGTTTTCCGTTGAGCATGAAAGATAGAGAAACAGGGTATATTCCAACATCTAAAAGTGAACCGCCTGCAAGAATTGGATTGAATAAGCGACCATCAAGGTTTTTATGTTCAGGTCTAAAGCCAAAATCTGCGTGAATGGTTCTAATTTCACCTATTTCGTGATTCGCGATAAGATTGCGAATATTTTCCATTAAAGGCGGAAACCTAGACCACATTCCTTCCATCAGCAAAACGTTTTTTTCCTTTGCTTTTTCGATCATTCTATCTACTTGATCGGCATTAACAGCAAATGGTTTTTCGCACAAAACTGCTTTTCCATTTTCCATGCAAGTGATCGCGTTTGTAGTATGTTCGGTATGAGGCGTTGCAATATATATAGCATCAATTTTGGAACTGTTTGCTAATTGGCTGTAGGAGTCAAAAAAATGAGGTACATTCCATTCATTCGCAAAAGATTGTGCAGAATCTTGACTCCTTGAACCCACGGCATTTAGGTAGCCATTGGAAGTATTTTTTAATCCTTCAGCAAAAGCCCTTGCGATTCTTCCTGTTCCTAAAATTCCCCAACTTATCTTTTTTTTCATTAGTATCAAAGAAGCATTATTCGGATAACAGGCAATCATTAATCCCCCGTTTATGGAACGCTCTTTGTTGACGAATAGATGAATTTAATAAGAATAAAAAAATGAAAGATTTTCCTTCATCTTTGTTGTTCCGATTTTCAAAATATTCTGTAATTGTTATATTTTTCTTTTTCCTTTCAGGTTGCGGGATAGAAAATACAACCTTGAAAAATAGTGATGAAAATAAAACCATTTCATTAAATGAAATTCCAGTTTTATCACCTAAGGTTCTAGATTCAGAGGTTATTCCGGGACCCAGTTCTCAGGTTTTTGAACTTTTGCTACAGAAATATGTTGGCGAAATTATACCTAAAATAAACCAATCCATACCCGAGCCAGTAAAAGTTGATTATGCAAGATTGGAAAATTCTTTTTTGAAAATGCTTATGGCAAATAATTCAGAGGAGAGTCATAATAAATATCAATTTATATGTGACGAAAATGAAAGATGGATTTATCGATGTAATATGGAAACTGGAGAAATTGAGTGTTTTAGCATGAGTTCTAATAAGTTACGCTTGCTCTCTAGTGTTAAGTAGAAATAGATATTCTGTGCTATGAAAAAAAAGATTAAAATTTACGGATTATTTTTGATTTATACCTTGTTTTCATGGGGGTGTGCCAATAATGAAACCTATACTTACAGGAGTAAAGAAATGGGCGCATATAAAAAACCGGTGGCAACTGTAGAGAAAGCTTGGTTGGCTCGTCATAAATACGATCATGAAAGAAGACTTCTTATACCCATGGTTGGAGGTTCAAGGTGGGGTGCGATTCAGGAATATAAAGAAGATGGAACACTTGAATACAAGGACTGGTGGGAAAGGGATATTAAAATTGAGGACCTAGACCCAACTCCATCCACCACGCTTAAGATAAAAAGAAATAAAAATGAGTGGAAAAAAACAACTCTTGATGGAATAAATGTGGATAATTTTGTAAAGCCAACCTTGAAGGATGAAACTGAGATTTCGAATTCCGTAGAAGAGGTAACTGATTTTATTCCAATTGTTCCTGATATAGACGATGGAGTTGAGGAAACAGGTCTTGAGCCTCCTGCGTTCGATAGTACTCCAGAAATGCTTGATGAAGGCTTAGCACCAGCAGATTCACCTTTTGCCCCTTTGCCTGATGCATTCCCTCCTCTTGAATTACCTTTTGAATAAATTTCTTAGTAGTCGAGGGAATGTAAAATAAATTGTGGTAAAATATAGAGTGTTCGGTTTTTGTTTAAGACAATAATTGGGACAAGGTTCGTAAGTTTCTTATATCTCAATCGGCTTTTAAAATTCTTCATGATAAAGGGGAATTCAAAAGCCTTAGAAATTACGATTATTCTAGAATTTCTTTAATACTGGTTAAAATTATTTTCTCCTGTCGCAAAAAGCGGGGGTGGTTCATATTCTTGATTGGAGATACTTTCGGTTGGATTCGTAGTTTTGTTTAATTTGTTATTGATGTGCGTTACTTTTGGGGTTGGTAGATCTTTAAGAATCTTTGTTTTCTTCTCAGTAGTTTTTTCTCGCTCGATTTTCTTTTGAATCGGTTTGGGTGAAAAACCTAGGTTGTTAATCCATACTCGACTAACAGGAATTTTGGTTTCTTCTCCAATAATCTTTTTAAGTTGAGCCCAAGTGACATTGGCGTAACAACCTGCACCTTTCGTTTTCCCGCTTCCAACTTTTCTTGGAGTTCCATCTTTATTTAAAGTTTTGACCATCTGACCTTATTGAAAAAATGATTTGGAAGAAAACACAATCTAAATCATTTTTTATTAATTAGATTGAATATTATTAATTTTTTATTTCGGATAAGTGATTCCGTCTAGGAAATTGTTGCATAAACTCGAAAAAATATTCTCACAAAAGTGAATGAATTTTCTCGATCTAGGGACCTTAAAAATTAAAAATAAAAATTAGTTATTTACCTTTCAAATTTTCCGTATGATGCAACAAAGTAGAAAAATTACAAAAGTTCCTGCTCAGGCAAAAAAGAGGGCGTCACAAGTCAATATGATGCAGCGCAGCGAGGATGAAATGGGAAAGTTTGATAATGCATCTGCCACTTCTGTTTCCATGGGTATTACTGCCTTAATTGGGTTAGGAATTGAGGTGGGGTTCTATTTATTTGTTCTCGTTTTTAGAATTTCTCCCAATACTCAAATTATTTCAGATTATTTTTACGAACGCGGTTGGGTTCCTTATGTATTAACCTATTTAGCATGCTGGTCTTTTGCTATTCTTTTTTTAAAAAGAAAAAAATTGAAGGGGCAGCTTAATATCATGCAGTTTAAACTTTTGCCCGAGGATATAAGCAGGGATATTCGAGTTGAAAACCTTCCGCATTTTGGTGCACACATCAATCGGTTGGGCTTTGACCCAAGGCAAAGTTTTTTGCTAACAAGGATTCTGAGAGGACTTGAACATTTTAGCGTTCGAAAAAATCATACGGAGACGGCTGATATGTTAAAGTCTCAATCTGAAATTGATGCTACAATGGTCGATTCTAGCTATGTTTTGATTAAGGTTTTTATATGGGCCATTCCCATACTCGGATTCATCGGAACAGTTTTGGGAATTAGTGATGCGGTTTCAAGTTTCGGAGGAGAGATGGGTGCTGCTGCTGACATTGAAGTCATTAAGGAACAGTTAGGCCAAGTAACTGGTGGTTTAAGTGAAGCCTTTGATACCACCCTTGTTTCTTTAATTTTTAGTCTTTGGGTCATGTTTCCAACTAGTGTTATGCAAAAAAATGAGGAGGATTTGCTGAATAAAGTTGATGAGTACTGTAATGAGTATTTTTTAAAAAGATTACGTGAGCCTAATTTAGAACATAGTTTGAGTGGCAGTGAAAATGTACAATCCGGGGCGACGCTGGAGCGTATAGAGAATTTACAGGCTTATTTATTACAACTCCAGGAAAGCCAAAGCGTAGTGGCACAACAAATGACCCAAGTTGCTAGTCAGTTTACCCAAATTATGGAGAATACTTCAATCGAAGAGCAGGCAGACTAGCACGAGGGTGATTTAAGACTTACTATAAAACCCAGCTGATGAAGAAAAAAAAAGCGGATCTACAAATCTCTCTTTTCCCTTTTCTAAGTATTCTTGCATGTGTTATTGGAATTCTGACTTTAATGATTACGGCTATTGTTATCGCACAAATTGATCCAGAATCTGTGAATGATAAAATAGAGACTGCACTAGAGGATGACGAGGAGTTTCAAAAAAAAATTGAGGAACGCAAGAACGAATTAAATTCGCTTCGACGTGAGATCGAAGCGATCAAAAAAGATCCATTAAAAAAAGTAGACCCCAAGAAAAAAGAGCAGCTTAATCAACAAATAGCGAGTATTACGATTCAGATAGTAAAAGCAAAAAGCGAACAAAAACAAAGTAAGGGTATGGAGGGAGAAGTGGTGAAAATCCAGGCTACCCTTGCCAAAATGTTGACGGATTTAGAGCAGGCAGAAGATGAATGGGAATTAATGAAAGAACCAGAAAAGTTTGCTACCATGGTAGTAAAACAGAGTGGTTCAGGGGCGGGTGGAGACTTGGAACCCACATTTATAGAATGTAACGAAGAAGGTATCCGGGTGTATGAAGAAAATGGTAAACATTTCAAAGTACCTGTTGGTCAAATTGCGAGTCATCCCAAACTTAAGACTGTGATACAAAAAGTTGCCAAAGAAGCTCCCTTTCGTACTTGGCGAAGTGCTCAGGGGAGCAAAATAGATGCTCGATTTATTAAGCGAGACGGTAGCAAAATTACCCTTAAGGACAAGGCGGGGAAAGAAATTGTACTTACTGCTCTTCAATTGGCCGCGGGTTCCCGAAATATTGTCCGTAAGTATGAGGAAGCACGAGCTGCTAAACGCCCAGATCCAGAGGCAAGATATATAATATTTCTGTTACGTACTAAAGGTTTTAACGCATGGAGTCGAACCACTCAGCTTTGTAATGGTTTAGGGTGTCGATATGGGCAACTTCCCTTGGACGGGGAAGGGGAGATTGATCTTTCGTTATTTCTTGGTTCGTGAAAAGAAAAAAGAAAGACGTCGGTGGAAGCTTAGATTCTCTGCTTGATACGATTACCACAGTAGTTGGTATTCTGATTATTCTTTTAATTGTTGTACAATTGGGAGCGGATTCAGCTGTAAAACGAATTGTAGAAGAGAAAAAGGAAGAAGATTCAAAAGAACTGATGGAGTTGGCAATGAAGCAGTTTGATGATCAGAAGAGGGCATTACTCAAAGAAAAAGAAGAATTACAACTCAAGCAGGCTGCTCAAAATCAGGATCAAAAGAAATTAATTCAGGATATCACTCAGCTTGAGAAAAAACTTGCTGCCAAGAAAAAAGAGATGCCCGCCACGCCCCCTAAGTTGCAAAATTTACGACAGCAAAAAAATAAACTTCAAAACGATATGAAGTCCGTGGAAGTTAAAGTTAGAAAAGTAAAAGGCTTGCTTGCTAAAGCACCCAAATCTTCTGGCCAAACTCTTAGTAAAGAAGTTAGTCTGCCAGATCCAAAGCCCGCAATTGCCGGTTCGACTCCTTACCGATTTCTATGTCGTAACGGAAAGGTTTTTCCGTTGGATGATGTCGGGCTTAGGCAAAAAATATCCTCTGTAATAAAAAAAGCTGGAATTAAGCCCAACCAAGATAAGGAATACGATGCAAAAAAGTTTTTGACCGCGATTAATGGAGGTAAAGTGGGTGATACTTTTTTCTCAGTAATTGCAAGAGAGGACAAAGATAAAGTTATTCGCTTTACTGTGGAAAGAAAAGATCAATCAGGGGAAAATGAAGCATCTTTGATTAAATCGGGATCCAAATACACTAAGTCTTTATTACCATTAACCCCCCGTAAAAATTATCTTCTTTTTGAAGTTTTTCCAGATAGTTTTGGTGTTTATATGGCTGCCCGAAATATGGCCAATGAAAAAAAGTTTCCAGCTGGGTGGAAGCCCGCTCATCGAGGAACTGACTGGTGGAGTTATGATTGGGGTTACCGCACGATAGGAAGGAAACAATATTTAGCGTCACGACCCAAACCTAAGCCTTCATCAGGAAAGCCAGCTCCACCCAGGAAACCTACAAATGTTTTGGATTAGATTGCTGAGAATCTGTCTTCCGTCGGGCTTTCATCTTTCTCCCTTCGAAAATGTTCCGGTTGGTTAATTGCAAGGTTTTCCAATATTTTAAACACCCAGTCAGTTTTATCCAAATTGTTGATTTCAGAAGCAATTTCTTTCGAGGTGTATCCAGTTCCAGTATTTTGCCGAAGAAAATTAATCACGGATTCCCGCACGGTAAGGATCGCTGTGGCAGCTTTCTTTCCAGCTTCGACTCCAGGCTGATGATAAGCGTTTATACCGACGAGCGATGCATATAAGCCAACTGCTCTTTCAAAAAGTGCGATTAACCCACCCACTGTATATGGGGTGACTTCAAGGATAGTCAGGGTAATGGATTTTCGGTCTTTTTCGTAGAGAGCATCCCGAGTACCCAAAAAGAAACCGTGAAGGTAATCGCCCGAGTCCATACCTTTCTCATCCACTTTAATGGAATCCCCATTCCGATGTTTCAATACTTCGATAAAAGTAGCAAAAAAATTGGGTACACCTTCACGTAACTGTTGAACATAGGCATGTTGATCCGTAGAACCCTTGTTGCCATAAACTGAAATTCCTTGATGAACAATTTTACCGTTTAGATCTTTTTCTTTTCCCAAAGATTCCATGATCAATTGTTGCAAGTATTTGGCAAATAATTCGAGTCGGTCCTTGTATGGTAGAATTACCATATCCTTGGATCCTTTTCCATCAGTCAAATGATGCCAAGCAAGAGCAAGCATGGCGGCAGGATTCTTCCTGTAGTCTGAATTCCTTGTCAATTGATCCATTTCGCTCGCACCTGTCAAAAGATCCTCAATGTTAATGCCCTGGAGTGCTGCCGGTAAAAGGCCTACGGCGGCAGTTTCACTTGTTCGACCTCCCACCCAATCCCACATAGGTAAAAATTCCAACCATTCGTTTTCTTGGGAATGTTTGTGAAGTTTACTGCCTTCACCTGTTATTGCAATTGCGTGCTTGGCAAAGTTCAAGCCTGAGTTGGAAAAAGCATTTTCCGCTTCAAGCATGCCGTTCCGTGTTTCTGGAGTACCACCGGATTTAGATATTACAAGGACAAGAGTTGATTCAAGAGATGAACCAATTTCCGCAAGAGTCAGGTCGATTCCATCTGGATCTGTATTATCAAAGAAATGAACTTTAAGTTTGTCTTTTACAGGGTGCCCCAAGGCCTTTCCCACAAATTGTGGACCAAGTGCTGAACCTCCAATGCCGACAATCAAAAGATCAGTAAATGGACCTGAGGGAGATTGAAGTGAGCCATCGTGCACCTTCTTAGAGATTTGTTTAAGTTGGACAAGAGTCTTCTGGATTGTATCAGTTAGCTCTTGACTGGGAGCTAATGTTGGGGCTCTCAACCAATAATGTCCGACCATTCGATTTTCGTCTGGATTGGCAATCGCTCCATTTTCAAGCTCTTCCATTTTTTGAAGAGCCTCCGTGATGGGTTGATTCATCGAATCCAGATAGTTCTCGGGAAAATCGACAAGAGAAAAATCAGCCCAAAATTGAGCGTTTTCAAAGGATAGGTATAGATCTTTATTCATAGATGATTAAAATTTATCTGTTAATGCTCCAAGCGAGGCTGAACTTACGAGTTTAGCATACTTTGCAAGAACCCCACGTTTTTCTTTGGGGGGCGGTTTTTTCCACTCGTTTTTCCTTTTGGTTATTTCTTCTTCAGGTAAATCAAGGGAAAGTTCATTTTTTTCCGCATCAATCGTAATGGGATCATCGTTTTTTAGTAAGCCAATGGGACCTCCAATAGCCGCTTCTGGGGTTACATGTCCAACCACAAATCCGTGACTTCCTCCGGAAAACCGACCATCTGTAATAAGGGCAACATCTTTCCCTAAGCCTTTACCCATAATAGCTGATGTTGGAGAAAGCATTTCTCTCATGCCTGGTCCGCCAACAGGGCCCTCGTTCCGGATTACGATTACATGACCTGCTTTAACTTCACCTTCTAGGATACCCCGCAACGATGCTTCCTCAGATTCAAAAACAATAGCTTTTCCGGTAAATTTTAAACCTTCCTTTCCGGTGATTTTGGCTACTGCTCCATTCGGTGCCAGGTTTCCGTATAAAATTCTAAGGTGACTATCTTTTTTGATTGGATCATTGAATGGGCGTACGAGGTCTTGCCCGCTGGGGTAGGGGGCGTATGGTGTGGCGTCAGAAACATTCTCAGCGAGGGTTTTCCCGGTAACGGTGAGGCAATCACCATGGAGAAGCCCTTCATCTAAAAGAGTCTTGAGTAAGGGGCGTAATCCGCCGACTCGAACGAAGTGGGACATATTATATTTCCCGCTTGGTTTAAGGTCACAAAGAACGGGTACCCGTTTTCCAATGTCAGTGAAATCATCAAGATCCAATTCCACATCTGCGGAGTGGGCCATTGCAAGTAAATGAAGAACCGCATTTGTGGAACCACCTAAGGTAATAACCACAGTAATCGCATTCTCAAATGCCTTCCGGGTCATTATATCCCTTGGTTTAATATCCTTATTTATTAAATTAACAACAGCTGCCCCAGCATCCCGTGCGTCGATTTTTTTCTCATCAGAAACGGCTAGCTGGGCGGAACTATCAGGTAAACTCATACCTAATGCCTCTATCGCCGATGACATCGTATTTGCCGTGTACATCCCTCCACAAGAACCTGGTCCAGGGATCGCTTTTTTTTCAATTTCAGTTAATTCTTCCTTATCGATCACTCCTCCGGCATGTGATCCGACCGCTTCGAAAACGGATACGATATCAAGATTTTTTTCCTTATGTAAGCCTGGCAAAATAGTTCCCCCATAAACAAAAATACCAGGACGGTTAAGTCTAGCCAGTGCCATTACACAGGCAGGCATGTTTTTATCGCAACCTCCAATCGCAACTAAACCATCCATTCCTTCTGCCCCGACTACCGTTTCGATTGAATCCGCAATAACATCTCTGGAGACAAGGGAATAACGCATGCCGGGCGTTCCCATACTGATACCATCTGAAACGGTTATTGTGCCAAATGGAACTGCTTTGCCACCTGCATGGTCAACTCCCTCCACTGATGCTTTGCCTAATTCGTCTAGGTGAGAATTGCAGGGTGTTACCATGCTCCAAGCTGAACACACGGCTACCTGTGGTTTTTCGAAGTCTTCATCTTCGAACCCAACCGCTCGGAGCATAGAACGATTGGGAGCGCGATCATTTCCATCAACTACGATGGAAGAAAAGTTGCGGTTGCATGAATTCATTTTAAAATATTATGATTTGATTTCGTTTGGAATCAAGTTAGTTAAAGACTTGCGAAAACAACCAATATCTTCTTCATTCGCAACAACCTTTTTTTTGAAAAATAATAAATTAGAGTCTCTAAGGGACGAAATTGATGGGATTGACTCAAAAATAGTCGGTCTTCTCAATCAGCGTGTCCAAGCCGCAGCTAAGATCGGAAGTATAAAAAATGAATTGGGTGTTGATCCTTATGACCCTGCCAGGGAAGAACAGGTTTTTGAGAAATTAGAAAATTTAAATACCGGTCCACTCCATAAGGATTCTCTGCGTATCATTTATAGGGAGGTTATATCCGCCTCCATTGCTTTGGAAAAGAAATTAATCATTGGGTATTTGGGACCTGAAGCAACCTACACCCATCAAGCCGCTGTAAACAATTTTGGATCAACCTTGGAATATCATGCATTGCCTGATATCCCCGATGTCTTTCAGGCAGTGGAGAAGGGGGAATGTGATTATGGCGTGGTTCCCATTGAAAATTCTACTGAAGGAGCTGTGAATCGTTCTTTGGACCTTCTTGTGGAAACGGAACTCACTATTATTGCTCAAGTTTATCTGAAGGTAGAGCATTCATTGTTTAGCTTTTCTCCAATAGATTCAATTTCAGAAGTTCGGTCTAAAGATCAGGCTTTAGCTCAGTGTGGAGAATGGTTAAGAAGAAATTTGCCTAATGCTCAATTAATTCCTGTTACAAGCACGGCTGAAGCTGTGAAGAGTTTAAACCCCGAATCAAAAACTGCGGCGATTGCTGGCAAATTAGCAGGTCGAATTTATGGAGTTTCTTCACAAGCGGATAGTATTCAAGACCGAAAAAATAATGTCACCAGATTTTTGGTGGTTGCTCGTAAACCATTACCCAAGCGTGAAGAAGTTGATTATCGGACAAGCTTGGTCCTATCCCTTCCCGATCAGGTAGGAGCACTTAAAGCGGCTCTAAAGCTGTTTTCTGAAAGAGAACTTAATTTATGCAAGATAGAATCCAGACCAAGTCGTTTGAAGACTTGGGACTATTATTTTTTTATAGATTTTATCGGTCATTGCGAAGATGAGAAGGTTAGAGAAGTGGTCCATGAATTAAACAAAATTTGTCCATTGGTAAAACCTTTGGGGAGTTATCCCGAATCTGCAATTTAGTTTAAACTAGAAAAATAATACAGACAAATCCTGTTCTGGTTTTGCATTGTGTAATACTAGTTCTTCAATAAAAGATCGAAGTTCCATGTAGTCCTTTTCTTTTTTAGCCGTCCACCTTTTGTTTTTGGTCATTAATGATTCTTTAAGACCTGAGACAAGAAGTAATCCTTTAAAAGTATTCTGAAAGGAATTTACAAATTCTAATATCGATGCCCGAATCCATAATGGTTGGATTGATGAAACACGGGCATTCCAATGAGTATAATTCAAATTTCTTTTATTTGGAAAATGGAATCGCACTACTTGCTCTATACAATGCTCAAATGATTTCACGGGCATTTGACGCATCTCGTCATTTTCTCGTAAGAAAGAGAGCGTTCTTTGCAACTGCAAGGTTTCTTCACGCGTTGAAGCACTCCCAATAACTGAGAATAACGCATTTAGATTTTGTAGTCTTGTATAATCGTCTTTTTTAACCGCCGTTTTTGCCACCCTTTTGGTCACCACCCAAGTTAACTAATTCCTCGACGAATCGAGATATCCCCATGAAATCCTCATAAAAACTCGCATATCTAAGCCAAGCCACACCATCCACCTTTTGTAAGCGTAACATAATGGCATCTGCAATTGCTCGACTCGGCACTTCACTATCAAATTCATTTTCAATCTGACGAAGCGTTTGAGAGAGCAAGCCATTAATTTGTTCAGCATCAATAGGGCGTTTTGCAATTGCTCGCCTTAAACCGGTTGCCAGTTTTGTGCGGTCGAAGCTCTCCCTTCTTCCATCTCTTTTTACAACCACTAAGTCTTCCCTGAGAATTTCTTCAATGGTTGAAAAACGATGCCCACAATTCTGGCATTCTCTTCTTCTACGAGTTGACGCAATTTTACCAGCCCTTGTATCAAGAACTTTTAAATCATCCGAAGAACACTTAGGACAATGCATCAATAATTAACGATTCCACTTTCCACACACACGATTATGTTTTAACAGAGTTCTAGGAAGTTCTTCAAGATCATAATTCCTTTTTCTGTTGCGAGGGATTCTGGATGAAACTGAACACCAAATATCGGCATAGATAAATGTTCAATTCCCATAATTTCGGCTTCATCTGTAGTCGCAGTTATTTTTAATGACTGCGGAAGACTGGATTTTTCTATCAAAAGTGAATGATATCGAGTGGCGGTTAAGGGGTTGGGTAAATTTTGAAACAAATTTTTGTCATCGTGTCTAATAGGTGAAGTTTTTCCGTGCATTAATTTATCAGCCCGTACAATTTTACCACCAAAGGCTTGCCCAATACATTGATGCCCCAAGCAAACTCCAAAAATGGGTTTGATACCCTGAAACTTTTTTATTACGGAAATACTTATTCCTGCACGATCCGGGTCGCAGGGTCCTGGAGAGATTACGATACCTTGGTATTTTTCTAAATCAATATCCTCAACAGAAATTGCATCATTACGAAAAACATCAACCGTTGCTCCCAATTGTCCAAAATATTGAACCAAGTTGTAGGTAAAGGAGTCATAATTATCAATAACGAGAAGATGCATTTTATTTTGATCCCTATCCTTTATATCCTTGCTTGCGGTTTCTTTCTTTTAAGCGCAGTGCGTTAAGGCGAATGAAACCTCCCGCATCTTCGGGTTGATAATCACTTTCATCGTCATCCATGGAAGCAATGCCTTCATCATAAAGAGAAAAATTAGATTTTCTTCCAACGGTAATAACATTCCCTTTATAGAGTTTTACGCGAATGGTTCCTGACACGCATTTTTGGCTTTCATCGATTAATGCTTGTAGGGCTTCTCTTTCCGGGGCAAACCAAAAACCATAGTAAATAAGTTCCGCATATCGAGGAATAAGGGAATCCCTCAAGTGCATCAAATCACGATCCATGGTTAAGGTTTCCATTTGCCTGTGAGCATGCAGGAGTATGGTTCCCCCAGGAGTTTCATAAACTCCTCTGCTTTTCATACCAACAAATCGATTTTCAACCAAATCAACACGACCGATACCATGTTTACCAGCTATCTTATTGAGCTCGGTAATCATATTTGCAGGTGAATAAGAAGTACCGTCTATAGCAACGCAATTACCCTTTTCAAAAGTTAATTCAAGATATTGAGCTTCGTCTGGAGCCAATTCAGGATCGACGGTTAATTTATACATTTCACGATTTTCAGGAGTGGTTGGATCAAACCAAGGATCTTCCAATATCCCCGCTTCATATGAAATATGCCAAAGGTTTCTGTCCATGGAATATGGTTTAGAGGCACTTGCTTCCACATCAATTTGATGCGTTTTACAATATTCAATCATTTCTTTTCGCCCCGGAAAGCGAGCTCTGAATGATGCATCTCGCCATGGGGCAAGGATAGTTAAATCGGGTGCGAGAGCGGAGAAAGTAAGTTCAAATCTACACTGGTCATTTCCTTTTCCCGTTGCACCGTGGGCCACTGCATTCGCATTGAATTCCCGGGCTATGTCAATATGTGCCTTTGCTATCAGTGGGCGAGCAATCGAAGTACCTAGCAGGTATTGAGATTCATAAATTGCATTTCCACGAACCATCGGAAAAATATAATCTTTCGCAAATTCATCGACCAAGTTAATCGTTCGATGTGCACTTGCTCCGGTAGATAAAGCTTTTTCTTCAAGACCGTCGAGCTCTTCCTCCTGTCCCACATCAGCACAGTAGGTAACTACTTCAGCATTTTGTTCGTTCGCGTACCAATGAACCAGGACTGAGGTATCTAAACCTCCTGAATAAGCCAGAATGATTTTCATTTAAAATTTTTAATGGTTAGGAATTTGATAGTTGTTTAAGGATCGATTTTTGCATGTGAAGCCGATTTTCAGCTTGGTCAAAAAGAATTGATTTTGGAGAAGAGAGAACCTCGTGCGTTACCTCTTCACCCGGGTGTGCAGGCATACAGTGCATAAACAAGGCATCTCCCTTG
>TARA_B110000003_G_scaffold53779_1_pt1 | contig 15431 bp, 14 predicted proteins | sample TARA_B110000003 | Tara Oceans TARA_B110000003 (sample SAMEA4396424) | marine metagenome | biome: Westerlies Biome; feature: [SRF] surface water layer (ENVO:00010504); material: water (ENVO:00002006), including particulate matter (ENVO:01000060) such as... | depth 5 m
CCTCTAACTTAAATTTCCTTAATTTCTCTTTTAATAGGAAGTAAATGATGTGATAAGCATGTATTTAAAATAAATCCATTGAAAAGGTAAAACTTGTGAGAAGATTAAGAAACGTGAAAATCGTAGCTACATTAGGTCCATCTTCAAGTGATTATAATACAATTAAAAAGTTATTCGAATGTGGGGCGGATGTCTTTCGACTAAATATGAGTCATGGTAGCTATGATAATATTAAAGGCAGGCATACCATAATCAGAAAACTTGAAAAGAAATACTCTAGACCAATCGCTATCCTCGCAGATTTACAAGGCCCCAAATTAAGATGTGGGATATTCAAAAATGAAAGCATTATACTAGAGAAGAATGATAAATTTTCGTTTGATTTGGAAGACGTACCAGGTGATCAAAAACGAGTATATCTACCACATAAAGAAATTTTTAAAACAATCCAAAAAAATGAACCAATATTGGTAGACGACGGAAAAGTTAAGCTACGAGTTCAATCAGTCAAAAATGGAATTATAAAGTGCTTAGTTGAAAATGGAGGAACTGTTTCGAATAGAAAAGGAATAAATGTTCCTGAAACGCTTGTTCCAATGGCCGCGCTTTCAACTAAAGACAAAAAAGATTTAGAATTTGTATGTGATTTAGGTGTTGATTGGTTAGCACTGTCTTTTGTTCAGACAGCTAAAGATATAATAGAAGCAAAAAAACTTATAAAAGGCCGAACATCTGTGATCTCAAAGATCGAAAAACCATCAGCTGTAACGGATTTTGAAGCAATACTAGCAAACTCAGACGGAATAATGATTGCAAGAGGAGATCTAGGAGTGGAAATGCCAGTCCAAGCCATCCCTCCCATACAAAAGAGACTTGTGATGGCGTGTAGGCAATTTGCAAAACCTGTTATTGTGGCCACTCAAATGCTCGATAGCATGGTAGATTCTCCCATGCCTACTCGTGCCGAAGTAAGTGACGTAGCAAATGCTATTTATGAAGGTGCAGATGCGGTCATGTTATCCGCAGAAAGTGCAGCGGGAGCTTTTCCAATCGAAGCCGTAAAAACAATGGACAGTATTGCAATAGAAATAGAAAATGACCCAACCTATCGAGAAATAATGGATAACTCTCGATTTCGGCAAAAAGAAACCGTTGCTGATGCAATCACAGTGGCAGCAAGGGAGATAGCAGAGACAACAGCAGTAACAGCCATTTGTTGTTTTACCCATTCAGGGGCAACCGCTAAACTGGTGTCTGGTGAAAGGCCACGTGTCCCAATAATTGCCTTAACTCCCTTAATAAAAACAGCACGATTACTTTGTTTATATTGGGGCGCGCATTGTGTTATAACTGGCCACGTTGATAGATTTAAAATGGCAGTCATAAATGCAGCAAGAGCAGCAAAAAAATATAAGTTTGCTAATATAGATGAGCAAATAATCGTAACCGCTGGCGTGCCGTTCAACCAACCAGGCAGCACTAATATTATAAGAGTTTCTCCAGTAAATGAAAAACTAATTTTTGGTAGTGATGAAGAGTAAAGCCTGGAATTAATCCATTTTTAGAGCAGAAATAAATGCTTCTTGGGGAATGTCAACACGTCCGAATTGGCGCATTTTCTTTTTACCAGCTTTCTGCTTTTCTAAAAGTTTTTTCTTTCGCGTTACATCCCCCCCGTAACATTTTGCAGTTACATCTTTTCGCATTGCAGATAATGTTTCTCGAGCGATAATACGACCACCAATGGCCGCTTGAATGGGAATTTTGAACATGTGACGAGGTATTAGATCTTTCAATTTTTCACACATAGCTCTCCCCCTCGATTCTGCTCGATCTCGGTGTACCATGGTCGATAGGGCATCCACAGGCTCATCATTAACCATAATTTGCATTTTAACTAAAAAATCCTGTCTATAATTTTCAAGTTGATAATCAAAACTAGCATAACCTTTTGTTACAGATTTTAATCTGTCATAGAAATCAAACACAACTTCATTCAACGGTAAATCATAAACAACCATTGCTCGACTACCAGCGTAGGTGAGATCCAGTTGTATCCCTCTGCGATCTTGACAAAGTTTTAACACATCACCTAAATAATCATCTGGAACTAAGATTGTAGCCTTTATTCTTGGCTCCTCAATATGATCTACATAAGTTAAGTCTGGCATATCTGCAGGATTATGCAGTTCGATAACACTTTGGTCTTTCATATGAATATGATAAATAACCGATGGCGCTGTAGTTATCAATTCTATCCCATATTCTCTTTCTATTCTATCCCTAACAACTTCCAGATGCAAAAGACCAAGAAAGCCACATCTAAATCCAAAGCCAAGAGCCGCAGAGGTTTCCATTTCAAAACTAAATGATGCATCATTCAAGGCAAGCTTTTCGATTGACTCTCGCAAATCTTCAAACTCTGAATTATCAACTGGAAAAAGGCCACAAAATACAACTGGTTGTGAAGGTTGAAACCCAGGCAAAGCTATAGTGGTTCCCTGTTTTTCATGAGTGATTGTATCGCCAACTCGTGTATCCCTTACTTGCTTAATACTTGCTGTAAGAAAACCTAATTCTCCTGGGCCCAAGCTATCAATTGGTTCCATCTGAGGTTTAAAAACGCCAACCCTGTCTACTTGATAAATTGCATTGGTATTGAGCATTCTAATCCTGTCACCTTTTCTTAAAATACCATCATGAACTCTTATCAAGACAACCACCCCAAGGTAAGGATCATACCAACTATCTACCAGCATCGCCTTTAAAGGACCATCAGGATCACCATCTGGCGCTGGTAATGAAGTAACAATTCTCTCTAAAACTTCAGGAATGCCAAATCCTGTTTTTGCAGAGATATGAATAGCATCTGTTGCATCAATCCCAATCACATCCTCAATTTGTTGCGCCACTCTATCTGGTTCAGCGGCTGGTAAATCTACTTTATTTAAAACAGTCACAATTTCATGATCCGCATCAATTGCATGATAAACGTTGGCCAATGTCTGAGCCTCTACCCCCTGAGAAGCATCAACAACAAGCAAAGATCCTTCAACAGCACGCATTGAACGCGACACCTCGTAAGCAAAATCTACATGCCCCGGGGTATCAATGAGATTCAAAACATAATCCTCTCCATCCCTCGCTCTATACTCAATCCTAACTGAATTTGCTTTAATGGTTATTCCGCGCTCACGCTCAATGTCCATTGTATCTAGCATCTGTGCCTCCATATCCCGCTCAGCAACAGTTCCTGTCTGCTGAATCAGCCTATCCGCCAAAGTCGATTTTCCATGATCAATATGGGCTACGATGCTAAAGTTACGTATATTAGAAGTTTTAATCATCATAGTCGCATATGAGGTGGTTTTCTATAAGGGTCAAGAAGATTTATTATTTTGAATAATATTATTCTACACACGAATCTACTTGCAAAATTAGTTAATGATGAGTAACACGCAAATTCTATCAAGCGTATATGGCCAGTAGGGCTGCCTAAAACGCTTAAATCTCAAATTACAGGAGACAAAAATGCCCAAAATGAAAACAAAATCTAGTGCAAAAAAGCGCTTCAAAGTAACTGCTTCAGGCAGAGTCAAAGCAGCTCAAGCTGGCAAACAACACGGCATGATAAAACGATCTAATAAATTTCTTCGCAACGCACGAGGAACTAATACTCTGTGCAAAGCAGATGAAGGTATCGTTAAAACTTATATGCCATACGCACGCTAAGGAGAGATTGACATGTCAAGAGTAAAAAGTGGAACAATCACACACGCCCGCCATAAAAAAATAATCAAAGCTGCAAAAGGCTATTATGGTCGAAGAAGCAATACTTTTAGGACCGCCACCCAAGCCGTAGATAAAGCAAACCAATATGCAACTCGTGATCGTAAAGCTCGAAAAAGGACTTTTAGAGCTTTATGGATTCAACGCATCAACGCAGCTGTGAGAGAACATGACCAAGAGTTAACATATTCCAGATTTATAAATGGATTAGGCAAAGCTGGCATTGAGGTAGATAGAAAAGTTTTGGCTGATATCGCTGTTAACGAACCAGCTGCTTTTGAATCAATTGTTAGTCAAGTCAAGGAAGCGTTAGCTTAACATAGCAAAAAACCAAAGCTTTTAGTTTTGATGTCTTTGGGTTTCTTTAATTTTTTATGTTAAGATAAGAGGATAATTGGTTTTGTTTTATATTTTTGTAATATAATAGTTATATTATTTATGAAAGTGTTTGAAATTTACCGACTCTAAAATAATAAATAATTAGTCGAGACGGAGTAAACCACATGGATGGGTTGAAAGATCTACAAAAAAAATATTTAAGCCTCATTGACAGCCAAAAAGATCTCAACTTATTGGAAGAAGTAAGGGTATCTATCCTTGGTAAAAAAGGTGAGTTAAGTCTCAAAATGCGTGAATTAGGTACCATGTCACCTGATGAAAAGCAGACTATTGGTCCCGTACTTAATAATTTAAGAAACGAAGTAACCGATAAATTTCTCAGTAAAAAATATGAACTAGAAGAAATTATTTTAAACAAAAGATTAGAAACGGAGTGGATTGATTTGAGCCTGCCATCTCGAACCAAACCAAAGGGCTCAATTCACCCAATAAGTCAAGTAACAGAAGAAGTTAGTGTAATTTTTTCAGAAATGGGATTTTCAGTAGCCGAAGGTCCACAAATTGAAACTGACTGGTATAACTTTGATGCATTAAATATTCCCCCCGAACATCCTGCGCGACAGGAACATGATACTTTTTTCCTACATCGCGAAAAAGATGATATCAGAGCACCGAATGTGTTACGTACTCATACTAGTCCAGTTCAGATAAGACATATGATTTCAAACGGAGCGCCGTGTAGAATCATTGCCCCAGGTAGAGTTTATCGATGTGATTATGACCAAACTCATACACCGATGTTTCATCAGTTAGAAGGTTTAGCTATTGATAAGAACATTTCGATGGCAAATTTAAAAGGAACTCTTGAAGTATTCTGCAAGAGATTTTTTGAAGTAAGTGATATAGAATTACGCTTTCGAGCATCACATTTTCCTTTCACTGAACCCTCTGCAGAAGTGGACCTTCGCTGTTCTTGGAAAGATGGAAAACTAGAAGTCGGCAAAGGTGACAGCTGGATGGAAATTTTAGGCAGCGGTATGGTGCACCCTAAAGTATTAGATGCTGGCGGTATTGATTCAAGTATTTGGCAGGGCTTCGCGTTTGGGATGGGGATAGATAGATTAGCAATGTTAAAATATGGAATACCAGATTTAAGAGCTTTCTTTGATAGCGATTTAAGATGGCTTAGGCACTATGGCTTTTCATCATTAGATCAACCAAATTCCCACACTGGATTAACTAAATAATGATTATTGAGGTAAGTCTCCAATGAAATTTACATTAAGTTGGCTAAAAACACATTTAGAAACAGATGCTTCACTTAACGATATAGTATATAATCTAACTGATTTGGGTTTAGAGGTTGAGGAAGTAATAGACCCCATTAAGAAACTTGAAGAATTTACAGTTGGTTATGTTGTAAAATCTGACAAGCATCCTAACGCGGATAAATTAAAAATTTGCGAAGTTGAAACCAATGAAGGAAACTTAAATATCATATGCGGCGCACCGAATGCTAGAAAGGGTATTTATGTTGTTGTGGCAAAGCCAGGTGTTTATGTCCCTGGAATAGATACCACAATTGGCATTGGTAAAATTAGAGGCGTGGAAAGTTACGGTATGATGTGTTCAGAGAGGGAAATGGGTCTCTCAAACGAACATGACGGTATAATTGAGTTAATAGGTAAGCCTGCAATTGGTTCAAAATTTACTGACTATTTGATAATTAACAATCCAAGCGTAGTAGATCCAGTTATAGAAATTGCTATAACACCCAATCGACCGGATGCATTGGGCGTAAGAGGTATTGCACGGGACCTTGCATCACGAGGGCTGGGTATTCTGAAACCACATCAAACCCCTTTGATAAAGGGAAAAAATAAAAGTGGTATAAAGATTGATATTGATAAGGAAGTTTTACAAAAAGGCTGCCCCGTATTTTATGGATGTGAAATTAAAGGGGTAAAAAATGGCCCTTCACCAAAGTGGTTGAGAGATAAACTTGAATCTATTGGCCTACGTTCAATTTCCTCACTCGTAGATATAACAAATTTTTTCACAATAGACAGAGCAAGGCCATTACACGTATTTGATACTGATAAAATAAATGGAAATCTACTTGTTAGCTTTGCTGACGGCAGCGAAAATATTGATGGCTTAGATGAAAAAAATTATAATTTGCCAAAAGGTGCTATGAAAATTTCAGACCAGGCTGGTATTATTAGTATAGCCGGTATAATGGGTGGAAGTTCAACTGGCTGTTCAGCGGAAACAGTCAATGTATTGCTAGAAAGCGCATATTGGGATCCAATCACTATTGCTAAAGCTGGACGAGCAATGAAAATTAATTCTGATGCTAGATATCGTTTTGAGCGTGGTGTAGATCCTGATTTCACCAAGGATGGTGTGATGCTTGGTGCACAAATGATTATCGATCTTTGTGGTGGAACTCCTCACGAGATAATTAAAACTGGTGAAATTCCTAACTTCCATAGAACTTATACCTTAAACCCTAGTAAAGTTCAGTCCCTAGTAGGAATGAAAATTGATGAGGAAAAACAAATAAGTATTTTGGAATCTTTGGGGTTTAAATTCGATCAAGATAAAGTTTCACCTCCTCCATGGCGACCAGATGTGCAAGGGGAAGCGGATTTAGTTGAAGAAATTGCCAGGGTTACATCGTTAACAAAATTAAAAGGAATACCTTTACCAGCACAAGATCCAACTACATTAAACAGTACACTAACACCACTTCAGAGAAGAGAAGCTACTATTAGAAGAGAGATTGCGTCGTTAGGTTATAATGAATGTGTCACATATTCATTTATAAGTGAGAAAACTGCCCTACTGTTTGGCGGTGGTTCTAATCATACTAAATTAGAAAATCCTATTTCTACAGACATGAGCCATATGCGGCCTTCATTGTTACCTGGGTTACTACAGGCCGCAAGCCGCAACCAATCAAGAGGCGTTTTTGATATGGCGCTCTTTGAAATAGGTCCAGTGTTTCACGGTGGTGAGCCGGAGGATCAAGAAATCTTAGCAACTGGTATTCTAGTCGGCCACACTAATGCTCGTGATGTTCATGGCGAGCGAAGAGAATTTGATCCATTTGATATAAAAGCAGATGTTGAAAAAGTTTTAAAATCAATTGGATGCCCAACCAAGCTAATGATTCTTAGAGATGTGAATAAATGGTGGCACCCTGGGCGATCAGGGAAACTTGCACTTGGGCCAAAAAATATTTTAGCTGGTTTCGGCGAAGTTCATCCGAAAGTTTTAGCTGAATTAAACATTAAAGGCCCTGTTATGGCATTTGCAATTCATATCCAAAAGCCACCATTTCCAAAAGTTAAAACAAATACACGCTCAGCCTTAAAAATTAGCGACTATCAGGCTGTCCAAAGAGATTTCTCGTTTCTTGTTGATAGCGGTACTGAAGCATCTGTTTTGGTAAATGCTGCAAAATCTGCAGACAAAGATTTGATTAAAGATGCATACATATTTGACCAATTTGTAAACCAGAAAAACGATGAACCTAATAATATAAATAAAAAATCTTTAGCTATTACAGTTCAGATACAATCTTCAGAGAAAACACTTATCGATGAAGAAATTGATCTTTTATGTCAAAAAATTATTGCAAATATTGAGAAAGCTAGTGGCGGTGTTTTAAGAAGTTAAGGTCTGATAGAAAATATAATCAATTAGACCAAACCAGAAAAAGGCATATATTTTACTAGATCCCCAACTTTAACCTTTTCAAGATCTTCTGGCAATTCAATCAAACCTTCTGCCCAACTCAGGCCTGATATTCGACCTGACCCCTCCGAATGAAAAATCTCTGCTCTGCCATCTTTTATTTTAGCTCTGAGATATTCTCTTCTTCCAGTTTTTTTTGCCTTTGAGAAACTAGCAGGAATATTAAATGAACCTAATTGAACCCAACCTTCTCCACTTAATAAACCACAAATAGGTTTACCAAAAACTAAAGTACATACAAAAGCTGCAACAGGATTTCCAGGTAATCCAATTACAGGTGTTTTTTTCCAGCTAGCCAAAGCTAAGGGTCTACCTGGCTTCATTGCTACTTTCCAATGATATAAGTGCCCATCAGATTTTAGTAATCGGGAAACATGATCTTCTTTACCAGTTGATGCTCCTCCCGACGTAAAAATTAAATCACAAACTTGTGACGCCTGATTTAATTTAGCCCTAATTCGATTTTTATCATCAACTACATGCCCTAAATCGATTGGTTTATAGCCCCATTTTTTCATTATACTTATTAACATAGGTCGATTAGCATCCAAGGTTTTGTTGAAATCTTGATCATTAAATTTTTCTACTATTTCATTACCAGTAGATAAAATGCCTATCCTTAAGGGCAAATATACCCCAATTTCCTTTAAACCAGCAGCAACTAATAATCCTATATCTTGCGGACGAATTCTTAAGCCTTTCTTTAAAATTACTTCACCTGCCTTTACATCCTCTCCCGCTTTTCTAGTATTTTCCCCTTTTTTTATATCGCAATCAAAAGAAATTTTATTTTCAAGAACAGTAACTTCTTCTTGTAAAACAACCGTATCAACTCCACTTGGCAAGCTAGCCCCAGTCAAAATGCGAACTGCGCTTCCTTTGGGTACATCACATATAATATCACTCCCAGGCGTTATTTTCTCTGCTATCAAATTTAAAAAATTTTTTGTCCCTATAAGCGATTTAAATGCAAACCCGAAGCCGTCAACCGCTGTATTTGCCATATGTGGATTAGAACGTTTGGCAAAAACATCTTCACTTAAAATAAACCCCAAAGAATTGCTAACATCTATTTTTTGACACTTTAAATTCATAGTCAGAGATTTTTTTAAATCACTTAATGCGGTCTCTACAGGTGTCCAAGTAGTCCCCCTTGGAAACGCCATGTTATTATCAGTATTTTTTTTCATAACAAACCCACAGTTTTTAATACAAAATCTGCTATTGTCTTCGTATCATCTAGATTTAATGTTGGAACTACCGTGTCAATTTTATCATTAGTGGCTACAGCTATTATGTTTTTGTCAGAGGGAGCTATCAGTTGTTGTCCTGTAACACTGCGGTAGGTTTCAATTTTTAAGTGATCATTAGTTTTAAAACCTTCAATTAGCACTAAATCAACGGGATCCATTTTTCCCAGTTGTTCCTCCATAGTTAGCTTTAGGCTTTCGCGCAGCTCAGTCATTAAAACCCACCTGACATCTGAAGAAAGAAAAACCTGATGAGCGCCAGCTTTTCTATGACGAAAACTATCCTTACCTTTCTGATCAACATCAAAATTATGATGCGCATGTTTCATGGTTGAGACAGAAAAACCTCGATTAGTTATATCCTCAACTAAACGCTCCAATAACCCAGTTTTTCCAGAATTTTTCCAACCTACTATGCCAAAAACCTTCATACCCAACCTTTTTCAATTATATCTTCTGCTTCTATAAGATCATCTGGATTATTTATGTTAAAAAAAGGATTAAATTTAGATTCTGAAAACTTACAATAACTTACATTATGTTTAGCAGTCCAAGCTAACATTTTTCTAATCCCACTATTTAAGCTTTTTCTAAGATCATTTCTAAGCCTAACATCCCACAAACCAAACGTTGGGTGAAGGTTTTTAGATTTTTTTTTCTTATCGGTTGTGTAAGCTAAAACAATAGAACAATTATCTTTCATTAAAGTCTTTTTACATTTTTTTAAGAAATCTTTGGGAAAAAATGGTGTATCAACTGCGACTGTTAAAATATAATTATATCCGTTTTCATAAGCCCAATCCATTCCGGCTAAAACACCAGCAAGAGGGCCGGCATAATCAGTTATACTATCTCTAACTATTGGTAAGTTGAATTGTTTATATAAATTCTCTTGAACATTTACATTTAGAATAATTTCTTCGGTCTGTATGCTTAATCTATCCAGAACATGTAAAGAGAGTGATTTAGTTTTTAGCTTCAACATACCCTTATGGGCTCCACCCATTCTTTTTGATTGCCCACCTGCCAAAACAACTCCGACTATATTCAATGACTAAACTCCATTCTATTTTGCAGCATTCTTGATTTGATTCAGATCGACATCCCAAATTAATTTTGACTCACCAGACAAACATATAAAGCGTTGGCCTCGCAATCTCCCAATAAGAGTCATGCCTACCTGTTTAGCAATATTTACACCCCAGGCTGTAAAACCGGATCTGGACACTAATACCGGAATTTCCATTAGAGCTGTCTTGATTACCATTTCTGATGTCAACCTACCTGTGGTATATAAAATTTTATCTCTTGGATTGGTGCCAGTATCAAAAATCCATCCTGCTATCTTATCAACAGCATTATGTCGACCAACATCTTCCATATATACTAAAGGCTTGTCTTGATGACACAAAATAGTACCATGAATCGCGCCAGCTTTTAAATAAAGACTTGGCGTTCGATTTATTTTGCTTGATAAACTATACAAATGTGAGACTTTTGTACTTATCGCACTGATTTTCAGGCCATCAACACCATCCATAATATCGCCGAATACTGTACCAACCGCACATCCAGATGTTTGTGTTTTCTTTTTTAATTTATCTTCATAATTTGTTTTTCTTTTTGTCCTTATCACTATCGAATTTAACTCAGCATCAAAATCAATTGCATCAACTTTATCTTTATTTGATAGCATTTTTTGGTTTCTTAAAAATCCGAGAGCTAAATATTCAGGATAATCGCCTATAGTCATTGCTGTAACAATCTCCTGATTATTTAAAAAAATTGTTAGTGGTCGCTCTTCAATCACAGAAATATCAGTCCTGTTACCTAATTGGTCAACTCCCGCCACTTCTTGAGTTAAATCCTCACCAGATAAATTTGGACTAATAATATAATCCCTAATCTTTGTATCATCTATCAAAACTGACCCAATTCAAAAAATTACTTTGTATACATCATATAGGCAAAGCAGTCGTATTAGAAACACTACGCAATGAAAAACTTGAATGCATCTGTGCTACTCCTGGCAACCTTGCTAGATATTTTCTGTGGATTCGCGCAAAATCATCGGTATCCTTAGCAACAACTTTTAAAAGATAGTCTGCCTCTCCAGCCATCAAGTGGCATTCTAAAACATCTGGCACTTGAGAAACTTCTCGTTCAAACGCATCTAAAACTTCATCTGCCTGCCCAGATAAAGTAATTTCAACAAAAACAGTTGTTGGCAAACCAACCAGACGATTATTTAAAAGAGCAACATAATTTTTGATGATACCCAATGAATCTAATCTTTGCACTCTTCGGTGGCAAGCAGACGCACTTAAATTTATTCGTTCAGCCAAATCTGCATTGGAGGTTCGACCATCAATCTGTAATACACTTAAAATACGTCTATCAGTTTGGTCTAATTGAATATCAATCACGTCAAGCTCCCAAAATTATTTGAGTCATAAAGGCAATTCACCATTTTGAACATACTTCAGAATATTGATAACCTGCTCAGGAGTTTCAGCTACGGCTAACGCTGCAGCATCAACTTCTTTTAATGCGTGTGAAACGTCCTTAGCATGTAAAATGATTAAAGCTTTTCCCAATGCTGCTGCATAACCTGCATCAAAAGCTGCATTCCACTGCTTATATTTTTCACCAAATCGAACTACTACAATATCGGCGTTCTTTATACCATTCTTGGTTCTAATCGCATTTATCTGAGCACCTTTTTTATCATGCCAAAAATCATTATCTTCACTTCCTAAAATACGGGAACCACAGTCATCTGAGGCAGCATGATCTGTGACCGGGGAAAAAAAAGATATGTCTAAATCCTTAGTCCCATTTATAATTTGGTCACGCCAATCAGTGTGAATTTCTCCAGATAAGTAAATTTTCATTCAACCTTCTCCATAAATACTGCTTTTACTCTTCGCACACCCGCAGAGCTACTCTGTTCTTTATTAATCTTAAATGTTCCATATTTAGATAAAAAAGAGCAATTTTTAACATGTGGCCCTCCACACAGCTCTTTACTCCATACTTTACCTGACTGATCTTTCATCAAATAGACCTTTACAACATCTGGATATTTTTCCCAAAAACTTCCCTCAACTCCTTCAGAGTAGGCCTCATCTTTCTTCATTTCAAACACAGTAACTTCGGCCCGTGCTAGTATCCCATTGTTAACGTAGTCTTCAACAAATCGTTTTTGCTCATCTGTCATTTTCATGTCATGATTAAAATCAAATCTTATTCTCTCAGCAGTGATATTACTTCCTTTTTGGTGTACGTGATCTCCCAGTATCTCTCGCAACCCTGCTAACATTAAATGAGCCGCCGTATGAAACGCAGTTGTTTTTTCTGACGCATCAGCTAATCCACCCTTAAATTTTCCCGCAGCAGCAGTTGCAGATTTTTTCGAATGTTCATTGAATGAGCTTTCAAAGCCTTCAATATCGTCTATCTGCATATTTCTTTCTTTTAATATCTCTTCTGTTAATTCTTTGGGAAACCCATATGTCTGATAAAAGTTAAAGGCATCAATCCCAGATACAGATTTCTGGCGCTCAATATGCTTTAAAATTTCTCTTTCTCCTGAGATTAAAAGTTTTTGAAATTTTGTTTCCTCTTGCAAAATAGAATCTAAAATGAGCTTCCTTTGGCTCTGTAGTTTCTTGTAGGATTTTGAGTCATCTAGGAAAGCGGTAATAATTTTATTCATAAAAGGTTCTTTTATTCCCAATCCCATGGCTGCTCTCATTGCTCTCCTTATCAAACGACGTGTAATATATGAAGCATCCTGATTCCCTGGATGCACTCCATCACTGACTAAGAAAGTTGCTGCTCTACAGTGATCCAAAATAATTCGAAAGGGTGATAAATATTCTTCATAGTTTTTGCCTGACAAATCTGAAAGAACTCTTTTTGGCGCATCAAAAAAAGGAGTGTTATATACATCTCTGTCGGAATTAACGGCTGCACATATTCTCTCAAGACCACCTCCATAATCGATATTAGGTTTTTCTAAAGGAACAAAGCTACGTTCACTTGTTTTTTGGTGAGACATAAAAACATTATTACCAATTTCTAGGAATCTACCGGTATCGCTTGCAGGATGGTCCATTAAATTACCATCTGGCTCAAAATCAAAGAACATTTCACTATCTGGACCACCCAATTCCCCTACTGGCATATTTTCTGGCTTACCCGCTCGCGACCACCAATTTTCTGTCGCGTCATACAAAAAAATACGCCCGCCTCTAGATAGACCGTACCGCTCGCCGTCATCCTCTATCTTTGGATCTATATTTCTTTTTTTAAATAGCTCCTCCCAGATACCAATAGATTCTTCATCTCTACCAATGCCAACTTCTGGATCACCTTTGAACACCGTTACATATAAATTCTCAGGGTTTATTCCCAAAACATCAACCTGCCATTCAAAAATCCATTCAATTTGATTTTTCTTAAAAGTTGCTGGATTGGCTCTCAAATCCCAACGACCTATCATTTCAAAGAATGTTAGATGAGAATTATCTCCTACTTCTTCTATATCACCTGTTCTACAACACTTCTGAATATTAATAAGATCAGTTCCAGAGGGATGTGTTTCTCCGAGTAGATATGGAACCATAGGTTGCATTCCAGAACCCGTAAAAAGTGTAGATGGATCATTTTCCGGTACTAAACTAGCCGACGGTATTTCTCTCGCCCCTCGCTTAGTCATAAATTCTGAATAAGAAACTCGGATTTGATCTGGGGTCATTTTATTTCTCTTAATAATTTCTATTTCCTAATCTTCTAAACCAGGTTTCATTAAGACTCAAAAGAGAAAAATAATAATATTTAAATTATAATTCATAATTTTATATTTATGGTTATGGCAAGGCTTGTGATGAAAAATCATATTATTGCTATTTTCTTAAATTGCAGTTAGACATATCCCACCTCGGGGAGCCAAATAGGCTGAGATGTATAACACAGACCCGCTGAACCTGATCCAGTTCATACTGGCGTAGGGAAGGTTGAGACATCGCTCACCTAACCCACGATACTAAATATAGGAGATTGCGATGAAAAAACTAATTTTTACTTTATTTTTACTTTTATCCACGAGCTCTTTTTGCCTTTCTGAAGTGAACACTTTAAAAGTATATACATATGATAGCTTTGTATCAGACTGGGGGCCCGGGCCAAGCATTGAGAAGGCTTTTGAAAACATTTGCGATTGTGACTTGCAACTTATAGGAGCTGGGGATGGAGCTGCTCTTTTAGCAAAGCTTTTACTAGAAGGAGAATTAACAGAAGCAGATGTCGTTCTCGGATTAGATACTAATTTAATATCACGTGCCAAAGAAACTGGTCTTTTCGCAAAACACACTAAAACCTTAGACTTAAACTTACCCATAGCTTGGGATGATGACACGTTCATTCCCTTTGATTGGGGTTATTTTGCTTTTGTTTATAATGCCAAGAATATATCACATGTACCAAATAATTTTAAAGAACTAACAAATCAAACTAATTTAAGAATAGTAATTCAAGACCCGAGAAGCTCTACTCCAGGCCTTGGCTTATTAATGTGGATTAAGGCGGCATATGGCGATGAATCGAATAAAATCTGGAAAGGGCTAGCCCCAAATATCCTAACCGTAACCAAAGGTTGGTCAGAAGCATACGGTTTATTTATGGATGGTGAGGCAGACTTAGTACTTTCTTATACGACTTCGCCAGCATATCACATAATAGCAGAAAATGATTCATCAAAAAAAGCTGCTATCTTTGATGAAGGTCACTATATGCAAATAGAGGTAGCTGCAAAAATCTTTAATACAGATCAAACTGAATTAGCTGATAAATTTTTAGATTTCATGGTGTCAGAAAAATTTCAAACAATTATTCCAACGACCAATTGGATGTACCCAGTCATAAATCTAGACGCTAAATTAGATAAGGCCTTCTTATCACCAATACCAAAAAATAAATCTTTATATTTTGATCCAACAACCGCTCAAGAAACCAGAAAAAAAGCTTTAGATGAATGGTTAGAAATATTAAGCAAATAAATTTTTCTAATTTATTAGGTTGGGTCTCACTGACCCTCCTAACACTGGTAACATTTGGTACTCTGGCAGTTGTTTACGTAAAGTCACATAACAATTTTACCTTAACACCAGCTGATTTTAAAATAATCAAGTTTACCGCTTATCAAGCTCTGATATCAGCAACTATTAGCTCAATTTTAGGCATATTCTTAGCCCGCGCACTTACAAGACAATCCTTTATTGGCAAATC
>TARA_B110000003_G_scaffold229294_1_pt1 | contig 15403 bp, 9 predicted proteins | sample TARA_B110000003 | Tara Oceans TARA_B110000003 (sample SAMEA4396424) | marine metagenome | biome: Westerlies Biome; feature: [SRF] surface water layer (ENVO:00010504); material: water (ENVO:00002006), including particulate matter (ENVO:01000060) such as... | depth 5 m
GCGCGCGACGGCGACGCGCGGGAAGGGCGCCGCGCGCGCGATGGCGGCGGCGGCGCGACGACGCGCGGTGACGCCGCGCGCGCGCGCGAGCGACGCGAACGAGGACGAGGACGAGGACGAAGGGCCGGATAAAGATCTCGCGGACGCGTTCTTCGCGCAGATGCCGCGCGAGAACGAGGCGGAGGACGGCGCGCGGGGGGACGAGGACGCGCGCGACTTCGACGACGACGACGACGACGACGACGAAAACGTCGAGGTGCTGCCGTACATCGGCGGTGAGCTCCTGAAACCGGACCCGCCGGGACATAAGTCAGGGTACGTCGCCATCGTCGGACGACCGAACGCGGGGAAGAGCACGCTGATGAATGATTTGGTCGGGACGAAGCTGAGCATCGTGACGTACAAGCCGCAGACGACGCGGCATCGGATTTTGGGCATCCTGAGCGACGAGAACTCGCAGATGGTGCTTCTGGACACGCCGGGGGTGATGGTGGAGGAGTTTAATAAGCTGGATGGGATGATGCTGAAGAGCGTGCGGAATTCGATGGCGAACGCGGATGTGTTGTTTTACATCGTGGACGCGGCGCGGGATCCGTACGGGGCGTGGGAAGGTTTGGCGCCGAAGAAGGGTAAGCGCGTGCCGACGGCGTTGATTTTGAACAAATGTGACATGGTTGGCGATCGTGAGCGGATCATGGAGTTGATTGAGTACTTTCAAGCGCAAGAGGCGATCGACGAGGTGTTGCCGATTTCGGCGCTCAACTCAACGGGGACGCGCAACGTCAAAGAGTGGGCGCTGGAACGTTTACCGCTCGGCCCGACGCTTTACCCCAAAGACGCCATCAGCGAGCACCCCGAACGATTCTTCATCGCCGAAATCATCCGCGAGAAGATATTTTTGCAGTACAAACAAGAGGTGCCGTACAGCACGCAAGTTTGGATCGAGACGCACAAGGAACGCGACGGCGTGAAGAAGGATCTCATCCTCGCCAAAGTCTTCGTCGAGCGTCAATCTCAAATCGGCATCATCGTCGGCCAAGGCGGGGCGGCGATGAAAAAACTTTCGTCCAGCGCGCGCGCGGACATTGAAAAGTTTTTAGGCCGCCCGGTATTTTTAGACATCCAAGTCAAAGTCCGCGACGGCTGGCGCGAAGACGACCGCAGCCTCGAAGACCTCGGCCTGGACGACCCCAATAGATTAGAGAGCCCATCCATCTAGACGACGTTGTCGTGCGAACGCGCGCAGTTTTTCACCTCCGCGGCGTCAAAAACGCCGGCAACCGCGCGCCCTTCGCGTCTCGCAACCATCTCGCGAACATCTCGCGCGCCTTCGTCTTCGTCGCTTCGCGTCCGACCTCATCCCTCCCGTCGCCGTTTTCCATCGCTCTGCGCGCGTCTTTATTTTTTCCCGCGTACGTCTTCACCGGCATCCACCACAGCGGTCGATACGTCATCGCTTAATGTCGTCTCGCGTTTCTCCGCGCGTCGCCGCGGCGTCGCGTTACCCTCGGTTGGAGGATTCTTATCCACTTCCTCTGTTCTCCACACGGCCGCGCGCGTCCACGCGCGCACGCCACGCGCGCGCGCATCGACGCACGATGCTCACGCGCGCAGACGGCGTCGCTCGCGCGTCGTCGCTCGCGCTCGCGACGCGCTCGCGACGCGATTTCCCGACGCCGACGCGGTCGACGATGCGCGCGCGTCGAGCGCCCGCGGCGCGCGTGACGCGCGTGATTCGCGCGCGAGGCGACGCGGGAACGCGCGCGCGCGACGTCGCGCCGGGCGCGACGCGGCGCGGGGCGTCGGCGACGCCGCGGGCGACGCGACGGCCGAGCGCGAGGGAGACGCGGCCGGAGCTGTACGGCTTGGACGCCTCGTGGGACCCGCTGACGAGCGGCGATCGGCGGGAGAGCGAGGAGTCGCGAACGCCGCTTCCAGAAACGCTGCCGAACGTGCGATGGGGGACGAGCGCGAGCGAGGCGTACGATTTGGTGATTGTCGGGTGCGGACCGGCGGGGCTGACGGCGGCGGACGAGGCGAGCAAGCGCGGATTGCGCGTGGCGTTGATGGATCCGTCGCCGCTCGCGCCGTGGATGAATAATTACGGGGTGTGGTGCGACGAGTTTAAATCGCTCGGGTTCGATGATTGCTATCGCGCGGTGTGGAACAAGGCGCGAGTTATTATAGACGACGGCGACGCGGACGGGAAGATGCTCGACCGCGCGTACGCGCAGGTGGATCGGAAGAAGCTCAAGCAGAAGCTCATCGCGCGCAGCGTGACGCAGGGCGTGGAGTTTGGTATCGCCGCGGTCGATAGCTGCGATAACAGCGATCCGAACCATTCGGTGGTGACTTTGAGCGATGGACGCAAGGTCTATGCGAAGATGGTTTTGGACGCCACTGGGCACTCTCGTAAGCTGGTGGACTTTGATCGCGATTTTACGCCGGGATATCAAGCCGCTTTCGGAATCGTGTGCACGGTGGAGAAGCACGACTTTCCGTTGGACACGATGCTGTTCATGGACTGGCGAGACGAGCACTTGAGCCCAGAGTTTAAGCGAGCGAACGACAGGTTGCCGACGTTTTTGTACGCCATGCCTTTCTCGGAAACTGAGGTGTTCCTCGAGGAAACGAGCTTGGTGGCACGACCTGGCTTAGAGTTTGACGACTTGAAGCTCAAGTTGAAGGAGCGTTTGGATTATTTGGGCGTGAAAGTAACCAAGGTACACGAAGAGGAGTATTGTCTCATTCCCATGGGCGGCGTGTTGCCGACGTTTCCGCAACGCACGCTCGGCATCGGTGGAACCGCCGGCATGGTCCATCCTAGCACTGGATTTATGGTCGCAAAGACGATGTTATGCGTTAGAACGCTCGTAGGCACGCTTGATGAAGCCCTTAAGGCGGGTAAGCGAGGGGATATTACCGGCGCCCTGGAAGCGGCGGAGGCGGCGCAAATGAACAACGGTAAATTCGACGCCGACGCCACCGCGGCATTAGTGTGGAACTCAATTTGGCCGGAGAATGATTTGCGCATGCGCACTTTCATGTGCTTTGGAATGGAGACTCTTATGCAGCTCGATATCGATGGAACGCGTCAATTCTTTGACACGTTCTTCGACCTTCCCAAGGACGTCTGGGCTGGCTTTTTGAGCTGGCGAATCCAGCCGGTGGGCTTGCTTTCGCTCGGGGTGAATCTGTTCGCGTTGTTTTCGAACTACATGCGAGTTAACTTTGTCAAATCCGCTCTGCCTTTCATGGGGTCGTTCTTCGCAAACTTTGCGTTCGCCGACAACAAGTTTGACTCGAGCAAGTGGGGCGGTTTCATCCTCGAAGATGGCAAAAACAACGCCTTCAAGTCGGTCGAAAACGGGCCTATTCCCGCCCCGGTCGGAAATCCCACTGCGAAACCGATCACAAGCAGCGCATTAGACTTTGAGAAGATCTTAGCCGAAGACACACTGAGCAAGCCGCAGGACATGAAGCCGGAGACGATGAAGGATGATCGCGAATGGATTGCGTTTCAACAGCGCAAGGTGTTTAGTGAGCAAAAGCAAATCAAAGAGTACCTCAGTGCTTTGAACGACCGCGACAAGGTCGACGTTCTCGTTGTCGGTGCGGGCCCCGCAGGTCTGGCGATCGCAGCGGAGACGGCGAAGAAGGGTCTTTCTGTTGGTCTCGTCGCACCAGACACCCCGTTCGTGAACAACTACGGAGTATGGCTCGACGAGTTCAAAGATCTAGGGCTCGAACACTGCTTGCTTCATAAGTATGACGACGCATTGGTTTGGTTCGATGATTCTGATCCTGCGAGTGGAACTGAACTCGGTCGACCTTACGGTCAAGTGTGCCGCAGGCGTCTTCGCGACCATTTGTTGAAGGAGTGCGCGGCGGCTGGCGTCAAGTATTTACCAGGCCTGGTAGATTTTGTGCGTCACGGTGACGTCGAAAAGAACGAGTTAGCCGAAGTTCGAGGCACCATCATTAGCGATTCCGATATTACCGCAAGCGAGAAGAAGTTGATCGAAGAAGAGGCAAACAGAGGCCAGCAATTCACGTTGAATTCGCGTCTCGTCGTTGCCGGCACCGGTCACAACCGCGACATGCTCAGCTACGAAGAGGGTGCGCCGCCGGGCTGGCAGACTGCGTATGGCGTTGAGGTGCGCATTCCGAACCACGGTTTTCCCGTGAACAAGGCCGTGTTCATGGATTTTCGTCAAAGCGATCCGGAGGCGATGAAAGAGGAACAAGACGAGGGCGTTTGGCGCGTGCCGTCTTTCCTTTACGTGTTACCCGTGGACAAGGATGTGGTGTTCGTCGAGGAGACGTGCCTCGTCGCGCGCGTACAAGTGCCGTTCGATGAACTCAAACGGCGATTGTATCGTCGCATGAAGCGGATGGGTATGGAAATCGTCGAAGAAGACATCTTGGAAGTCGAGGCGAGTTGGATTCCACTGGGCGGTACCCCGCCGGTTGCCCCGCAACGCACCATCGCGTACGGTGCAGCAGCCGGCATGGTCCACCCTGCGTCTGGCTACTCCGTCGTAAACAGTATTAGCAAAGCTCCGCGTGTTGCGACGGCCATGGCCGAAGGCTTGAAGGAGGGTGGCGAGATTGAGGCGAGCCGAAGAGCGTGGGAAATCCTTTGGGGTGCGGAGCCACGAAGACAAATCGGTTTCTACCAGTTCGGTATGGAGCTTCTCATGTCGCTTCGCATCGAACAGATGCGCAACTTCTTTAGTACCTTCTTTGCGCTTCCAACAAATCTGAGCAGAGGATTTTTGGGTAACAGATTGTCGAGCTCAGAGTTGATCATGTTTGCTCTCACTACGTTCGCAATTGGTAACAACGAACTTCGTGGGTTGTTGCTCGCTCACCTGGTTTCAGCTGGGGGTTCTGGCAGTCGGTTGGCCAAGGCGTATGCATATCCTTTGTTTCCGAAGGATGAGAGTGGTTTAGATGTGTTACAAGTCAACCGCAAAGAGCAAGCGGACGCGAAAAACACGACGAAGATGATGGCAGACTTTTACGAGTCCCAGCAAGGAGGCATGCTTCCCGGATACATGGGCCGAGATTGGTGGTCGATCGGGAGACGTGGAAACGGTGAGGAGCACGACGACGACGACGGCACCGACGGCGGTCGTTTCGGCGGCGGTGGTGGCGCTCAAGTTTCCGCTTCAGCGCAAAGAGAAGAGGTCACCATTGGCGCCATGAAGATGGACGCGTCCAACGAAGGTGCGGTCACGTTTTGGTCCAACGGAAGCGCTGCAATGATCGTAACGAGTGCGGTACGCAAAACTGGTCTCAGTCAAACTGATCTCTACGGCGAACGACGCAAAAAGTTTTTGCCGTCGGCGTTCATTTCCCAAGCGCCGAATGTCGTCCCGCCGCACCTCACCGGTTCTCTTCCTGGTGATATTGGATGGGATCCTTTGGCGCTCGGTGCGCAAAGCGATATCGAACGCTATCGCGCGAGAGAATTGATTCACGGTCGATGGGCCATGCTCGCGTGCATCGGCGTGCTCGTCCCCGAATTCCTCGCGCACAACTCCATCTTCGGCACCCCGGACCAGCACTGGTGGAACACGCAAATCATCAACGACCCCATCGATGGCTTACAGCTCACCTACCTCGGGGAAACAATTCCTTGGGGCTTATTCTGGCTTCCCATCATCCACCTTCCGCTCATGTTTGTCGCGGAATCTCTTCGCAACGGCACCTACGAGGTCGAGGCGTTCAAGGATTTGGACAAGCTCTACCCCGGCGGCCGTCTCTTCGATCCCCTCGGCCTCGCCGCGGGCCAAACCGAGGAAGATTTGAACATCTTAAAAACCATCGAGATTCAGCACGCTCGATTGGCGATGATCGGGACTTTCGTCTTCATCGTCGAGGGCTTAGCCGGCGGTCGCGGACCCCTCGATTTCTTTTAGAATCGAACCCCGCCGACGCGTCGCCGACCGATCTCGCGTCCATCGCGCTTAAAGCGCGCGCGCGCATGTAGCAAAATTATAAATTCAATCGCAGCGATTCATTCTCGCGCCCATCGTCCGCGAGCGACCCCTCGCGCGCGCCGCTCTGGGGGTTCCCTCCCGAACGCCCCGCGCTCGCGCGCTCGATCGTCCCGGGAGATCTCAGAATTCCCATCCATCGTCTTCATTCCTTCGCGCGTCGCCGACGTTCGCGCCCGATCGACGCCATGGCCGCCATGCTCGACCAATCCCTCGACGCCATGATCAAGGACGCCGCGAAAGCCACGCCGAAGCGTCGCAACGCGAAGAAATCCGCCAACGTCAAGGTGGGCGGGAAGAAGAATGCGCGATCGGCGATGAAGAAAACGAACGCCGGCCCGACGCCCATGGCGGTCGGTGGCGTGAAGAAGACGAAGAATAACAAGAAGAAACCGGCGCGATCGAACGCGGCGACGGCGATGGCGGTCGACGGCATGATGCGCGGAGGCGGAGGACGACAGGCGAACGCGCAGGCGGGCGGACGCACGAAGCTCGTCGTCGGGAACCTGGACTTTAAGGTGAACGATAGAGATATCAAGGTAAGGAGACGCGCGACGTTAGCATGGGAAGGACCGTCGGTGCGCGCGTGAATAGAACTCGCTCGTAGAGCGAGGGCGCGCACCGATGGAGTGTGGGGGATGATATCGACGACGAATGACGATCGCGTCGGTCGAGTATCGCGGGAATTCGGATCGACTCGCGTGGATGGATCGACCAACGAAAGCGTTCGCGCGAGACGCGGTGGTGAGAGCGATGCGTCAACGCGCGACGTGCGGTGGGATGTATTCCTCATCGGCGCGCGCGTGACGGTATCGCTCGTTTATTGAGACTTTAGAGCGTCGACGTCGCGTGGGCACCCCATCCGTTCGTCGCGAGGCGAAGAAGCGTTCGTCGTGGCTGCGAGCGACGAACCACGCGCGGATCGTTGTCGCCCGAACACACAGGGCTGGATAAAACAACGCGCGCGCCTCGGCAACGGTACGATGGGGAGTGACGTCACGCGAGAGTTTTCAGAAACGCCGCCTCGAGCGCTCGCGCGAACAAATTTATTGCGGCGATGCGTTTCGCTCGAGCGAACGGCGATCGGCTCTGAACGCGACTTATTTTTTCAGTTTCGCGAGTTTACGACGCAAGCGGTGGGGACAAAATCCGCGCAAACGATGTCTAAACCACACAGAGCTCGAATCCGTCGTTCGACTCGAGCGAACACCCTTCATTGGAGAGATGCGGCTTGCGGATATTTCTGGCCGGCTCGGCGGTTTCCATTTTTTCAGCGAAACCGCCGCTTGGTTGATCAATTCGTTCGAGATACGGAACTCACACTAGCCCTCGCGCGATGCGCCCCGAAACTCGACCTCGACTACGCTCACGTAGATTTATTTTCGCTCGTTCTACGTGGCTCGACTCTCGCACTCTCGATTTCCTGAAGGATGAAAGTATTGATGATTTCGCCGCGGCTATTGCCCTTCCCCGTTTATCACAGGAACTCTTCGGACAAGTCGGACGCGTGCTCAACGCTGGCATCAACTACGGCCCCAACGGCAAGTCCAAGGGTACCGCCGAAGTCACGCTGGCCACGCTCGAATCCGCGCTCAAGGCGGTGAAGACGTACAACGGAGTCAAGCTCGACGGCCGCCCGTTGAACATCGTCATCGTCGACGCTCCGCAACAACCCAAGCAGAAGCCGATCACCCAACGTCTTTCTGGCTTGAAGCAGCAACCGAAGAACAAGAATGGCAAGCAACAGCAAAAGAAGGCCCCTGTGCCCGCTCCCAAGCGCGGCAAGGCGACGCAAAAGGTTGTCGCCTCGGCCAAGAAAGCCGCGCCGAAGAAAAAGCCGGCGCGCAAGCCCAAAGAGAAGAAGGCGGCCCCCACCGCCGCGGACTTGGACGCCTCGTTGGACGCGTACAAGGCTTCTGCCGACGTCCAAATGGCCGCTTAGGTATTCTAAGACGTCTTTGTGTATAAAACATCTCCGTCTCTTCTCAATCTGAGCGCCCCGAACCAACCTCCGATGAATTGTATGAGCGACATTACGCCGCCCTCGACCCGCCGCGCTCGCGCGCGCGCCATGCTGAAAACGATCGCATCGCTCGTCGTCAAAGACAACGGCGAATACTCGCGCATTCACGTCTTCGCCTTCGTCCTCGTCGCCCTCCACGTCACCGCTCTCTTCGTCTGGATTTTCTTGACTGCCCGACAGCGCCCGCCGAGCGCGCGCGATCGCGTCGACCCGACGAAAGACGAGTGAGTCCGTCGGTCGCGCGGTGAGGGTGATCTCGCGGCGCCGCTCGCTCGACGGAGGTTTTAGCGTACTCTTAGTGTACTTGTAGCTCGACGAATTCTTGGAAATCTCTACTCGCTCTAAATGGTTGGTTGACAAAGGTTGATGAGGACTACTCGCGATTACTTCTTATCGGCAGGCTTGTCGTCTTGAAGGTTCAACAACAGAGAATCCGCGCTGAGCATGACGCGATTGTTGGAGTTGGCCATGGTTTGAGCGATGGCGCGCGCGGCTTCAATTTTACGCAAGGTTAAAAACGCCGGATTGTTCGCGATGGCTTCGCCGATGAGCTTGGCGGATTTCGCTTCACCCTCCGCCTGAATCACCGCCGAAAGCTTGTCTTGTCTCGCCTTATCGACGACGAACTTGGCGCGCTCCGCCTCCTGTTGCGCCACTTGCTTACTCTCGATGGCCGCGGTGTACTCTCTCCCAAACGTCAACGCCGTGAGCGAGACGTCGTCTAGCACCATATTAAACTGCGCCGCTCGCTGCTTCAAAAGATGTCTAATAGACAACGACACTTGTTCCCGTTTCGTGATCAACTCGCTCGCGTTGTGTTGCGCCACGACGCTCTTCACCGTTTCGTGAATCACGCTCGGCAGCACGCGTTCGTTGAAATCCATCCCGAGCGTTCGATACACCTCCGGCAGCTTACCCGCGTCCGGCCGCGTCAGCACGCGAATCGATATGTTCACCATCTGCAAATCTCTCGATCCGCTCTGCGAGTTCACCTGATGCGCGCGCGCCCTGACGTCGTACACGTACGGCCTCTCGACCCAAGGGATCATGAAGTGCGTCCCCTCCGCGTACACCTTGTCCTTCACCCCGACGAATCGATTGTACACGATCGCCCGGTGCCCGCCCTCGACGTTGAACAGACTGTTCGCGCGTCGCCCTCCGTCAGTCCTCCGTCGTCGCGTCGTCGCGTCGTCGCGTCGTCGCGCGCGAATCGCCGTCACCCTAATTCATTTCATTCGCGCGCGCCTTCGCGCGTCGCGCGCGCCGTCGCGCGCCCGCGCACCTGTTGTACAGCCCGTACGACGCCGCGCCGCCGTACACGAGCGTCTGCAGCGCCGCGCTCACGACGGAGGCGTTCGGCATCGCGTTTCGCGCGTTCTGCATCGTCGCGCGTCTTCGTGTGCCGCGCCATCGCGCGTCGCGCCGCTCGAGCGCGCGTCCATGGCGGCGTTCGACGGCGAGCGCGGCGAGTTTCGCTTCGCGTTCGGCGTCTCCGACGACGGCGCGATCGAGCGCGCGCGCGGCGCGGCGACGGCGACGGCGACGGCGGCGGCGACGGCGGTGCCCGCGGAGGAGATCGACGCGCGCGACGTCGCGCGACGCGCGCGCGACGATCCCGCGACGTGGTCGGGGACGTACGAGACGCACGGCGACGTCGAGGTCGTGCGGAGCGCGCACGGGACGACGGCGTCGACGCTGGAGGGGTGTCCCGAGGACGCGGACGTCGTGCGGGGCGTGTACGAGGGCGGGCTCAAGGCGTGGGAGTGCGCGAGGGATCTCGCGGCGCACGTCGGGACGGCGGCGTTCGACGTCGATGGACTCGTGGACGCCGCGGGCGGGCGGGTGCGAGCGATGGAGCTCGGGGCGGGGCAGGCGGGACCGGGACTGGCGGCGGCGCGAAGGCTGGGCGCGCGATGCGAGACGCTGACGCTGACGGATTATAATCGAGACGTCGTGGAGGAAGTCACGGCGCCGAACGCGCTGGCGACGTTCGCGCTGATGGAGAGCGAGGGAGAGGCGACGCCGGGGAGATTGCGGCTGTTGTGCGGAGATTGGTCGGGGTACGACGCGTTCGTGGAGGCGGACGGAGTGGATTTGTTGTTGACGAGCGAATCGATTTACGACGCGTCGCAGTACGGGAGTCTGTGCGCGTTCATCGCGCACGCGTTGAGCCCGCGCGGGGTGTGTTTGCTCGCGGCGAAGAGTTATTACTTCGGCGTCGGCGGTGGTACGAACGCGTTCGCGTCGTACTGCGAGACGTACTTCGGCGCGCTCCGCGTCGAGCGCGTGAAGACGATTTCGGACGGCAAGTCGAACGTGCGCGAAATCTTAGCGATTAGAAAGATTAGTGAACAATAGGGATTAATAATTAACACACACACACATCTGGAATGAATCATTTTACTCACGCGAGCACGCGCACCTTTCCGCCGATAATTTCTATGACTTGCGCCGAGTTACCGTAAATGCCTCTTGACGCACCCACGTCGACGCGCCAGACCGTGCCTTTGCACCCACTCGTCACCCCGGTCGTTTGCGGGGTGTGTCCAATGACGAGTCGTTTCGCATCCGCGGCTTCGAGCGCGGATGCGAGGCGTCGGCAACTCTGCGCTTCGTATTGGATGCCCGCGTCTTTTCCGCCGTAGTCCCTCGTCCACACCACGCCGTCCGATTCGAGCACTTGCTTTGGAGGCATTTTCGTCTTACCCTCCATCCACATCGCGACTTCTTTATTTATGCGTTCAAAGCCGTACTCGACGTGCGATAAATCAATCCCGGCGTGCGCGAACACAGTACCGTCGTCGACGACGAGCACCGTCGGTTGCTTCGCCAACCACTTGGCAATCTCTCCACCCGGCTTGAACAACTGTTGCCTCGCGCGAATGCCCGCCGTCGCTTCATCTTCGTCGCCTCGCGTCGCGCTCGCTTCCTCTCCTTTACCCTCCTTCGCGTTCTCCTTGGCTCGTTTCTTCTCCGCGTATCGCCGACACTCCTCGAACGCCCCCGGCGTGGCGTATCGAAAATCCCCCATCACGTTCATGATCTCGTGATTCCCATTCATCGTGATCAAGTCTCCACCCGCTTCCTTCGCTTGCTTCGCCAGCGATCGTAGTTTACGCAGGATGGCGATTTCACTATCGCCTCGGTCCAGCACGTCGCCGACTTGGACGACGACGGCGTCGCCGCCGTTCCACTTCCCGTTCCCATCGATCACCTGCGCGAGCTCGAGCGATTTCACCATGGCCAAAAAGTCACCGTGCAGGTCTCCGATGGCGATCAGGCGTCGGCCGTTGAGCGCGACGCGCGTGCGCGGGCCGTCGAGTTCTGACTTCGTCGCCGTTCGCGGGTTCGCGGCGACGGCGCGCGCGTGCGCACCGCCGACGCGCGTGATCGCGGAGATCCCGAGCGCGGAGGCGGTGAGGAACGCTCTTCGCGACGCGGCGCGGGCGAAGTTGGGGAGCGGAGCGGGCGATGGCGCGGACATGGCGCTACGCGAGCGAACGCCGAAGGCGCGTTGTGCGGCGACGCGCGGCGGCGAGACGGTGGCTATGAGAAAGTCGCACTACACGCTAAAGTCCAGCGTCGTCGTCGATTAAATCGTCTTTGACTTCTTCGTTGTCGCGTATGAAAGCGTCGAGGACGTTGAGACCGGCGAGATTGAAGCCCATCAAATCGCGCGCCTCCTTGGCGCGCGCGCGAAGGAGCGGTCTGAGCTTCACGAGGGTGCGTCTCGTCTCTGGCGTGCGTCCGAACGAGTTGGCGTGTAATCGCATGACTAGGGCGGCGATCTTGCACGTCAGTTCGACTTTTTGGCCGGCGTTGAGCCAGGTTGTGAGATGGTTGAGGATTTCGTGGGCGAAATCGAAGGGGATGCACAGGATGGCTTGCTCGAGTTCGCTCGGGCGAATCTTTGCGATGGCGTTCAGAGCGTACGTTTCCGGTGACTGCCCTAACAGTAAAGGATTTGGCTGTATCGGTGCGAGCTTTCCGCCGGATTTGGCGCTGTCCGCAGCGTGTTCGGCAAGGCGCTTGGTTTCGTGCTCAGCGAGCTCGAGCGCCTCGACGATGGCGTCGGCGGCGGTCAACGTCTCCAAAGTTTTGCGACCCGCCATGCCAGCCTCGCCTTCAGCGGGAAGATCGGTGTTTGGGCGCACTCGCTCGTCATCAATGCCTTCGTCGAGCATAGATTCCAATCGCTTTTCCTGTTCTTCGTCAACGAAGAAGGGCTCATCGGTGCGCTCCCACATGCGAATTGAGCGATCGCCGCTGCCGGTGATGACAAAGTTTCCTCGCGTGCTCACCGCCAGGCACCACACCGGGCCGTGATGCGCCTCAAGCGTGAGCAGAGGATCAAATTTGTCGGCGTCCCAATATTTCACTAATTTATCCTTACCAACCGAGAACAAGTAATGCGTCTTTGGCACAAACTTCAACGCCATAACAGAGTCTTGATGGGCAAAAATTGACCTGTGACAATCGCCAAAGTCCAATCCCCAGATACGAATGTTCTTGTCCGCGCCTGCCGACGCGAGCAACTGCGAATCACTGGATATGTCGTGGCACAACGCCGGAAGTCTGTGGCCATACAGCGACAGGTTGAACTTCAGGCTGTCCACGAAGAAGACCTTGAGCGTGTTGTCAAGGAGCGACACCGAGAGCAGCTTCCCATCGGGACTGATTTGGCAGCTCAACACATCTTCCGCCATTTGCAACGTGCGCATGTGGTTGAAACTAAGAGTGCGCAAACCGTTTTCGCCTTTCTCTAATGTCCATTCCCAGAATCGCACCGTCTTGTCCGCCGAAGCGGAGACGAAACCACTGTCGTCGGGAAGCATGGCGAACGCCCACACCGCGCCTTCGTGCGCCTCGTCGGGTACAGTGAGCTGGGTTCCGGCGTTCACATCAACGAGCTCGATCGCGCCTTGCTTGGTACCAATGATGGCGTGCCGACCGCCCGGGGCGAACGACGCACACAACCCGTATCCACCCTTAACGGTTCTCAAACACGCGCCGTCGGCGACATTCCACAGCTTGCAGCCGTTACTCGAGCACGAAAGCACGGTTTCATCATCCGGCGAGAGTGCTACGGCACGAACATCAGAGCGATGCCCGGGGTTCTCGATGGCGTGTAATTTTTCTGGCTCTTCTTCTTCGATGATTTCCCACTCTTGCACCGAGTTGTCGTCGAGCAACACGGCAACTTTGCACATCACATCCGTCCGCTTCGGCGCTTCCGTCGCGAACGCGAAGCCGCGCATTTTAGTTTTGGTCGTGACCGTTGATGCGAGTTCCAGCTCATCCCCCGCGCTTCGTGCGCCCTCTTCATCGTGCTCCTCTCGGGCTTCCTTCGCCGCATCCAAGTCGCCGAGTTCCTCAGCTTCGCGCGCTTTCGCTTCCATCTTTTCGCGTTTGCGCTTCAACCGGCGCTTTTGTTTCTTCATCGCTTCTTTATCGCCGCGCACGCGGTATATTTCGAGGCCGCGACCCGCGCCTTGCACGCCTAGATAGTTCCCAGTTTGATGAAACCGCACCGTCATCGCTCGTCCCTTTGCGGCGCGCGTCACCGTTCCCATTCGCACCAACGGCGACTCTTGATCGTACCCATCTCTTGACTCATCGCAGTCATACACATGTAGCTTATCATCCCACGTTCCGATCACGCATCGCGTCTGCGTTGGGTTGACGTCTAAACTCCACGTCTCGCCCTCGAACCCCGTGCACGTCTGCGTGCACGCTCTCGTCCCCAAATCCCAAACTTTCACGTAGCCATCCTTACTCGTCGACACCACCTTTCGCCCGAATAGCTCAGCGCTCTTGTGCATTTTCCCATCGATGATGACCACGTCCGTGATTTGATCGCGATGTCCTCGCAACCGCGTCAGCCCGCTCTCGGCGACTACGTCCCAAACCACAACGTCGGCGTCTCGCCCACCGGACACCAGCAAGCTCCCGTCCTGCGAAAATCGTAGCGCGGTCACGTCGCGTTTATGTCCTCTAAAAGTCACGTCGCAGTCTAAATCACTCAACGACCAGAGTCTGATGCTTCCGTCGCTCGCCCCGCACGCGACGACGTCGCCGTTCGGCGACCTCGCGACGCACGTCACCCTCGGCGTCGCCTTCGTCACCCCGTGATCGTCTGGCTGCGGCTGTGGAATCAACGACGTATCGCGGACGCCGCGCTTCAAGTCCCAGATCCCCACGCGTTCGAGCGCGACGACGGCGAGGCGTTCTCGCGCCGCCGCCGCCGCCGGTTGCGCGTCGGAAAAATCATCATTTCCGCGCGACGTCGACGCTGGGACGTACGTGAGCGCGCCGGCGGTGTCCGAGATACCCGTCGCGACGACACCCCACGCTGCGGCTTGCTCGTAGCGCAGGTACGCCTTGACCATGTCGAGCGGGACGCGGTGAATTGTGAAGCGCGAGCGGGACGGCGCTCGAGGACCGCGCGGCGACGTCGAGGCCGAATCAAAGAGCGATCGAAAAGCGCGCGCGTGTGAAGTAAAATTAATTATGTCGTGATGTGACGCCACGTGATCAACGGAAGATTTTAAAGCCGTCGGCGACCGCGCGCATTTCTGCTTCGGCGTCGTCGTATCGTTCGGCGTCCTCCTCCACGGTCAACGTGTAAAGCGTGCTCGATCCAGCGTCGTCCACGTCCAGGGCTAACGTGCACTGAATCACGCGCCTGACGCCCAGCACGTTCTTTTCGTACACGATGTCGTAGTACTCGATCGAATCTTTTCGACGTTCGGCGAACACGCGCAGTTTGGCGTTCGCCTTGCCGCGCGACTTTTTATTTTCAGAATCCACCAAACGCGCCGCCACGTCCTCGATCGAACCTATGTCGCGCAAACTCCGCGGCCCGCCGCTCGAGGCGGTCTGCTTACTCAGCGTGATCGTGTTCCCCGCCAACCCAAAACGTTTGTCCCGCAGCAGCGTCTCGTACGTCTTGCCCGAGGCGCTGTCCCCCAGATCGATCTCTTCGAAGTACTCCGGCACGTTACCGACGCGAAACGAGCGCGTCTCCACGCTAAACGTCCGCGTTTCCTTCGTCGCGTCGCCCTCGTCGCGCGCTCGCGCGTCTTTCGCGAGCAGCGGGAGCAAACTCAACTGTAAACCTCGCGCAAAGCGTCGTCGAGTCGTCGTCGCTCCCGCGCGCGCGTCGTCGCTCCCGCGCGCGCGCGCCGCGGCCGACCGTTTCGCGTCGCGGCGTCGCTCGCGTCGCGGCGCCGCGCGAGTCGCCGCGCGCGCGCCGATCGGCGAAGCGCGCATCGGTTCGAACGTCCGACAGTGCCGGCGCGCGCGAGACGAAGCGTCACTTTGCGCGGTGCGTCCTATTTTTAAAGAGCGCGCGCGCGCGCGCGCCGCGGGCGCG
>TARA_B110000003_G_scaffold78156_1_pt1 | contig 15392 bp, 7 predicted proteins | sample TARA_B110000003 | Tara Oceans TARA_B110000003 (sample SAMEA4396424) | marine metagenome | biome: Westerlies Biome; feature: [SRF] surface water layer (ENVO:00010504); material: water (ENVO:00002006), including particulate matter (ENVO:01000060) such as... | depth 5 m
AAAATCCTATTAACAGAGCAATCAAAATGCTATTTGATGATATTAAAACCAATGATGAAATTAAAACCAATGATGAAATTAAAACCAATGATGATATTAAAACCAATGCTGAAATTAATAATGAAAAAGGAGTTCCATATCGTAATATAGAACTTGTTGTTGATACGCAAAAAGGCTTATTTGATGCTATCAACGATTGTACGCATTATTTCAATTGGTTGGATTGTGCTGCTACAAGAATAGATCCTGCCGGTAAAAGTAACCCTAAAACCAAGGGGGATAAGTTAACAACGAATAATAGTGATGTTAACAAGGTATATTACAATAGCATTCAAGAAGTATTGGAAATTCCTAATTACGAGAACAGTAAGTATCCCATTATAAATATTGAAGAAAACAATACAGTTTTGTTTTCTAGTAATTGTGATATAACATTGTACACAGGTGAAAATCACAAAGCGTATGCTTTAATTAATCCTAATCAAGATACAAAAAAACATGCTAAAAAGAAATATGCGGTTCCTCACACCTTTCTTCAAAAATCAGATAAAAAACAACAAACTATAGCAATGTTGAGAGACTTATTAAAAAAATTATTTACAACAAAAAGCAAATCCAAAAGTTTTAAAGAGCTTAAAAAAAAAGAAACAAAAGCAAAAAAATATACAGATATGCACTATCTAATGAAACGATTCGGAGACGCAATACAGGCACTATATTGTGGATACTTACAAAAAGAAGGCAAAATACCTTGGTTGGTTACATATGACAGGCCTTTGTTAGGACATGCTATATTATATAAAACACCGGTTATTGTATATTGTAATCATTTTAGAGACAAAAAAATTCCAGGTTCTGGTCTTACAATTGCGATTCATAAAAGTATTTTAAGTGGTGGCGCAAAAGAACAACTTAAAGAAAAATTAAAAAATGAAAAAAATAGACAAGCTAAAATTATTGATGAAAAGCAAAATGAAGTGGTAGAAATACAAACCAAGAATACAGCATTTATAAAAAAATCCATTGAATTTATTAAACAAATTCAATTAAACATAGACGACTTTGATATACCATTTAATAATGAAACATATAAGAATTTTTTGAAATTTCTATACATACATTTTTATAAAAACGAATTATATGAGTTTGTTTACTCATTAACTTTGTTGATAAATGATGTATATGATAAAAACAAAGCGATTGATATTAATAATCACATAACCTTACAAAACAATATTGATAAAACGATTATTAAAATAAATAAGTTAACAAAAAAAATAGATGAGTATCAATTTAAAGATAAAATAAACAATCGAGACAGATTAAAAATGATATTACATGGATTGAGGGGTAAGACAGGAAAATACAAAACAATTGTTCCAGAAGGTGAAGGGCGTCGTTCTAAGATAAACATTGGCGGAAATTCATTTTTAATGAAAACAAAAGGTAAACTTTTAAAAATGGTAGAAAATGTAGAAGTAAATCCATTATCCGATAAATTAAACAGTATAATAGCAATAATTGATAAAGCATTAGAACAGTTAACTAAATTACAAATTGGTGGGAACGGCGACGGTGATGATGAAGAAAAGGAACCAACATCAACAAAACGAAAACGTGAGTATAAGGATTATGAAGGAAAGGTAGTAACAAAACGACAACGTTGGGACAGTGAAGGAAAGGTAGTAACAAAAAAATCCCATATTAATGAAGATACTGTATATGAAGATACTGCATATGAAGATATTCATAATCTAATATTAGAACATTACAATGAAATTGCTATTTTTCATAAGATAAACGAATTGATAATAGATAATTTTATTGAAGAGCAGGTAGTGATTGAAAATATTAAAGAGAATAATGGTAAACAATCCGATGAAACAATCACTAATTTTTTAACCGAAATTAATTACGACAATAGCGGAACATTGCTCTCTAAAATCGAAGCATTTAATACCAGTATATCGCCTGAAACAACAAAAAAAATACAAGACTTATTTAACATTAAACATGGGTTTGAAACAGACACGGATGACGAATATAATGATAATGATAATGATAAAATATGGCAACAATTAAAAGATAGAAATATATTTAATAATGAACCTGTGTTGGAGTATGAACCAGATATTGTATCGAGTAAATATAATGATGCTATACGGTTGTATGATGTCTTGTATGATTATAATAATAAACTAACTACCATTAATAATACATATGAAGAGTATTACAACGAGTCAGATAAGAAAAAAACAGACACTGTAGAGGTAATTTCTATGAGTGATTTAAATGAGTCAGATAAGAAAAAAACAGACACTGTAGAGGTAATTTCTATGAGTGATTTAAAGAAGTTGTTTGAACCAGGAGATGTTAAAATCAATAATATATTCCCCGTTGTATTACTGAATGCAGAAAAAAGTATTATGGAGTTAATGAATGTATATGATAATTATAGAGTTAGTATAAAATCTCAAGAAGGTAAACATGGTGATTATACAAACCATGTCAAGGACACGTCAAATATGACGAAACCAGGTATACTTATGGAATTAGATGACACCCCCGAAGGCAAGGTGGGTGCTCCAGTTATTGGTGGGAAAAAGAAGCACAACGTCCGCAAAAACAACAAAACCAAAAAACGTACCAAAAAACTCAATAAAACCAAAAAGAAATCACATAAAAACAAGAAAAATCACAATAAGAAAAGGCATAACAAGAAAACAAAAAAAGTGCGGAAAAAAAGAAACAGCAAAACTAAAATAAAAAAGAAAAAATACAAGAAGAAGAAGAATAAAAAGAAGAAACAACTATTTGAAATGTCGATAAAAGAATTAAGAGATCATGTTAAAAAAAAGAAAAAGAAATAAACGAACAAAAAATATTTAGTAAGTATATAATGCCTAATAAAAAAACCAGAAAGATAAAAAAAAGAAACAACCAAACTAAAATTAAAAAAAACAAATCCAAGAAGGGTAAGAAAAAGAAATATACAGCAAAAGGATGCAGTTTAAAAACATCGTGGCAATTTAAAAAAATATTAAATAAAAATAAATACAAGGGATTAACGGTTGGTATTATTACTGCTCCATTAACTCCAAATAAACAATTTTTTCAAGTATGCGGAGATTCTTATATTGCTAGTTCACATATTACTTGGTTAGAAAGATTTGGTGTGCGTATTATACCAATACCTTGGTCTACTAAAAAATTTAATTATTATTTAAAAATATGCAATGGATTTTATTTTCCTAGTGGAGGAGCATTTGCCGGAACACAAAAAGAATTTTACAATTGCTGTAAAACATTTTTTAATATGGCAATTAAAGAAAATGATAAAGGAAGATATACGCCAATTTGGGGTGGTTGTATGGGTATGCAACAACTAATGATTATTGCGGAGGGTAATGACGATTTAGAAAAACTTTTACAACGATTTGATTCCTATGATAACTTATTATCAACATTAGAATTTACCAAACAAGGATTAAATAGTCGTTTACTTAAAGATATGACGCAAGCACAAATAACAAAGTTATCTAAATACGAATGTACTTTAAATAATCATTATATGGGTATTACTCCTTATAAATTTAAACAAAAGGAAAAACTAAATAAATTCTTTAAAATCATTTCAACTAGTGATGATAGAAAAGGTCGAACTTATGTATCGACTATTGAGGCATATCATTATCCCTTTTATGGAGTTCAATGGCATCCTGAAAGAAGTTCTGAAATGGATTATTTTATTGAATTTTTCATAAAAGAAATGCGTAAAAATCCAAAAAGAAGTAAAAAAAAAGTAAAAAAAATGTTTACTAAAAAAATTGATTGTATGGGATACAGTAATACTCTTTATAAAAAATGCAATTTTTATTGGCATAACCGCACTTCAAAACACAATCGACAATTATGTAATGCCGCTCAAATTCAAAAAAATAGAAAAGAAAGTAATGAAACAGGAGTTTAAATGTAAAAGCAAATAAAATCATTTAAAAATTAAATTTATTATCATATAATGATGCAATTATTATATAATATAAATATTGAAAAACTGGAAAAAATAAACAAACAATATCACTACAATCTTAAATTAGCCCCACGACATTTACACGTTAAAAATATATTGGATTTTGATGTTATCGTTGCTCCGCCTACCGGACCAGAATGTATAAATACGGCAGGTTTTGAGTATGCATTTATGAACGAATACAAGCAGTATAAATCCAACAACATCAAACCATCCCATACAACCTTTATATGTGGTTCATATGGTGCTTATCGAACGTCTGCGTTGCTTTCTTCTATCCTTTCCAATAAAGACAACATAGCCCCTTTTTACGACCATATTATTGATATGACATATACGAACGAATCAACACCTGAATCATTAGAACAAAAACTGATTTCCCTTAGAAATAAGATAGTTTCCAACGTCGATATAGAAAAGATATTGACAGCGGATGATTTTAAAATAGCAATATTTGTAGTAAAATTAAAACCAATATACCAATATCTACATCAATACATACAATATGTAATCATGTTTTTCCTTGGACTAACTAGTATATATTTTCCAAACATACTTCAGTCTTCATTGTTCGATAGACTATGTTTTCATTCCAAAACACCCCCCGACCGATGTATTTCCAGAAGATTATATCGATGAATATCACTTGCTAACTCCTAATAATTATAAACAAGTATTAAAGGCATCCTCTTGTATACCTGGAATAACGACAGATATAGATTATATAGAAGGTTGTGGAAATGGTATATTTATGGACGGTGCAATTAGTGATATTCATATTGGGTTTAAAGTAAATACTTCATCAACCGCATTAATATTAAATAGAAACAAATACTTAAGTACCAATATTTTTCATAAAATGATAAAACATTCTATACCAAACGAGTTTTTCAATAATTTATCACTTATTTATCCTAGTAAATATTGTAAACAAACTACACCAGATAACAGGTTACCAACATTAACCGATTGGTTCGATGAAGAATATGTAAAGCACCCATACAAAAGAAAGCACAATTGGAATACAACCAAAGATTTATCTATCAAATACTTACATCATGACATCCGACAACAATTTGGCAAAATAAATAGTGTATTCGATGATTAAATGTTTAGAATTAACCAATAAATTTCGCAAAACAAAGCAAGAATGGTTTAAATATATAAAACGTATTTAAAGATTTATCAATAAAATAAAATAATATTATGTATACTTGGATATTAATTGTAGGAGGAATATTTTCTTTTTTTGCTGCGATGGGTATAGGTGCCAATGATGCCGCGAATGCTTTTGCTACATCGGTTGGTTCAAAGGCACTTACCATAAAACAAGCAGTCGTGTTGGCTGTTATATTCGAAACTGCTGGTGCCGTTTTAATGGGGAGTCACGTTACAAATACTATACGAAAAGGCATTGCCGATTATAAATGCTTTGAGTCACAGCCTGAATTATTAATGTATGGTTGTATGTGGGTAGTATTGGCTGTTGGATTATGGTTGTTTCTAGCAAGTAAATACGAAATGCCGGTATCAACCACACATTCTTGTGTTGGAGGTATGATAGGAATGGCAATAGCAATAAAAGGGCCAAATTGTGTTATATGGTACAAAGCAATAGAAACATTTCCTTATGTAGGAGGTGTTAGTGGTATAGTAATGTCATGGTTTTTATCGCCTTTTTTTTCAGCTATAATAGCCACAACTGTTTTCTGGTTAACTAGACATTTTGTATTACGACATAGATTTGAAACAAATCGTATTAATTATATGTACCCGGTATTAATCGGTTCAACTGTTACTATAAATACATTTTTTATAATATATAAAGGAGCAAAGGGATTAGGGTTACATAAAACACCGTTGGGAGTAGCATTTGCTATTGCGTTTGGTGCTGGTGGTTTTGTTGCAATTATTACTATACCGTTGGTTCCAAAATTAAAATCCTACATAAATAAGTTACATAACAACAATGATATAGAGGACCATCAAAGTTTTGAAATGACAGAACGAAATATAATAAATGAAAAACAAACATTAAATATAAAAAGTAAAAAAGAATTAGAGAGAATTGTAAGTTTACACTCCGATGCTGAGAAATTTGATAATAAAACCGAAGACGCATTTAAATATCTTCAAATATTTACAGCGGTGTGTGATTCATTTAGTCATGGAGCGAATGATGTAGCGAACGCAATAGGCCCGTTTGTGACAATATATACGATATATTTAACAAATGATATATCAAAGAAAAATGATATGGACGATAACGCGTATTGGATATTAGGGATGGGTGGTATAGGTATTGCGGTTGGATTGTATTTGTATGGGAAAAAAATAATAATGGCTATAGGTGAAAAATTAATTAAAATAACCCCATCGCGTGGTGTTTCTATAGAATTAGCATCGGCACTGGTAATTATTACAGGAAGTCGTTTAAAAATACCATTATCCACAACACATTGTCAAGTTGGAGCAACGGTAGGTGTTGGATTATTGGAAAATATGAAAACCTGTTCTGGAATTAATTGTAAGGTATTTTACAAAACTGCTTTAGGATGGTTAATTACGTGTGTAATTGTTGGTGTTACTGCTGGTGTATTTACTTCAGTTGGTGTATATGCTCCATCTGTATCTGGTTGGGGAGGTGGAACGTGTCAACATACAAATCAAACATTAACTTTATAATTAAATAAATTCATTTTTTTTATTACATAAATATATAATAAAACAATGAAAAAATCGTTGAAAAAAACAATGAAAAAGATTAAAATAAAAAGAAGCAAGCGTAAAAGCAAGACTAGAACAAAAAGAAAGCGCGTAAAAAAATGCATTAATCTTAAGAAAATAGGCGGATCTGGTAAATATTCAAAAATAGCAAGGAAAACTCTTATTAAAAACGCAAAGAAAATGAAAAGAGATCGTATTAAAAAGACAAGAAAGCGTATTCTTAGTAGAAATTTGTCAATGAGTCCTAGTGAATTGATGAAACAACGCGTTGTATATACCCCATCTGGAAGAAGATCATCGGCTAGTATTCACAGGAAAAAAACACGCGTTTAATACACTACATAACAAACAAACTACAAACAAATAAACTACATACATATAAACAAACAAACAAACAAACAAACAAATAAATAAACTAATTAAATAACTTAATTAAATAACTTAATTAAATAAGTTATTTAAAACAAACGCCAACAATAATAAATATATGAAAATAGTAATTGATTACAGAGAAAAAAAACTAATTCAACTTGTAAATTCTATTAAATTAATGAATGCAAAATATAAATCGATTGAAATTATTGTAGAAAATCTTCCCCTTTCCGACGTGATTATAAAAGACAATCATGGAAACGAGAAACTCTTAATAGAAAGAAAAAGCATAAATGATTTAGCAAGTTCTATTCAAGATGGTCGTTACAGTGAACAGTCGTATCGTTTAACGAATTGTAACATACACAATCATAATATAATGTATTTAATAGAGGGTAATATTTCGATGTGGAACAATCGTTACACTCGAATTACATCCGACACAATTTATAGTGCTTTGGTTAGTTTAATGTACCATAAAGGGTTTTCTATTATTAGGACAACCACCCTAGTAGAAACCGCTGAATTTTTATTTCACATAGCGGTAAAAATAGAAAAATCTGAAAAATTATCTCCCCCCAAAAAACCATATTACGAAAATGTCACCCCTGCTTTGAGTGGTTTAAAATGTAAAGAAAAAGAAGCATTACCATCGTCGGACGATTCGGATATGGATGGTAACGCCCCACAACAATCCAATACAAAAATAAATGTAACACTTAATAGTGATGTGGTTAAATCAATAACACACGAAACGGTTGATACAACCCCATCCCTTAAATATAGTAAGTATGTAAAACGTGAAAAAAAGAGCAATATTACACCAGAAAATATAGATGTAATCATGTTAAGTCAAATACCAAACATAAGTGTAGACAGCGCTATGCAAATACTAAAAAAATACAATACAATTTATCATCTTATAAATACTCTTAACGAAACACCAAATGTTTTAAAAGGGTTTATGATAACAACCAAATCTGGAAAACGTAAATTAAGTTCAAGAGCAATACAAAACATAAAAACGTATTTAATATCAACACAACAATAAATACACAAATACATAAATACACAAATACATAACTACAAAATGGCATTTACAGAGAAATAACAAATAGTAATATACAATTAATTTTTGTCTAATTTTATATTATATTAATGTCTGGTTTATTATTATCATCAGATAACATTTATGGTTTAGTAAATCCGCCGCCAGATCCAGTAGATGATTTACCAGAATTACATCAGACCATAGGTTCAGCCGCTGTTCGATGGGATTATTTTGTAGACCTGTCAAATAATATCGGAGACCATTTAGTTGGAGGAGATAATGTTACAATAACAGGTAATGTGATATCGGTTGCTATATCAAATTCATCATCCGATAGTTCCGGTAATAGCACTTCAACCAATACGGTGGTTTCAAGAGCGCAATTAACAAACGTTGATTTATGCAATAACCGTATGATTGAATTGACGTTTGACTCATCTCTTAATTATCTAGAAACATATGATTTGGGTAATTTCAACGTTTCCCAAAACAATGAAGCAGTTAATTTGGGAGAGATATTTATCAAAGATGGAAGGGCAAACATCAGTCTTGATTATAGTTCAAATGCTGTACTTGACGCTTCTAACAATACACAATTGATAAATCCAAATAATCTATCCGGACAAGTTTATTTTGAAACATTTAATGATACCAAACATATCGGGAATTTTCAAACAAAAGGGACATTTGAAGCTGGTATAAATAATATAGGGTATAGCAAAAAAGGTGTATCTGGTGAAGGATTGTTTAATTTAACAACCTCCGACATGCCTACGGGCGTTAAAGCGGTATCATTTTGGGTAAAAGATTATGAATGTGCCGAACAAAATTGGTTTATGGTAAGTGATATTGTGCGTTTAAATGGATTGGCTGTAGAAATATTTGTAGATAGTACCAATACTCTGGCTGCTTACGGAGAAAATTTAAAAAAGTTGTTTTTCGATGGTACAGAACGCACACTGGCCCCTCGTAATAGTAATTTACCATTCACGCTGGTGGATATTACTCCTAGTTTAATACCTTCATCATTTAATGGATGGCATCATGTATACATCGAATTTCAATCGGCAGCAGCAGATATAGAATTACTTTCTAGAAACGGTTTGAATAATAGTGTTGGTTCGCTGGATGAAATTAGAATGTATAACCGTGGTCTCACCAGTACAGAAATTAAAGGGTTGGCTGTAACACCTTATTTAACAACAATATCCGATTTATCTGGTATTTTAATAAAATACACAAGAGATTTGGGAGATAAAGATAATTTAAAAACAATTACAGGAGAAGAAATACAGCATTTTATTTACTACAACGGCACCGAATATTACACAAAAGAAGTATTGTCTTACATACGCCGTATTGATATGAGTTTAAACAGAATTGTATTAGATATATCGGATTTATCTCAAAATGTAAACCAATCCATCGCTGATTTGTCTCAAAATGTAAACGTTCGATTGGACGATTTATCAGGAAATATAAATCAAACTATTACCGACCTATCTCAAAATGTAAACGTTCGTCTCGAAGATTTGTCACAAACGATGATAGAAAGTATAGTACCAGTAATGACGGACGTAAGTTTAAACGACGGAACTATTGAAATAAATTTTACGAAGGATGTAAGCAATCAAACTACGTACGACGTTTCAAATTTCACGGTTCGGTACGACGATGAAACCAAAAATTACAATACCATGAGCGTAGAAAATGGAAATGTTATATTGAAACAATTAACCGAATCAGGGAGTGGTACCGCATTGCTAACTGGTGTAAATTCATCTCTTACTACCCAAAGTTATTCTGCTTCAACCGAACAATCTTCATCTTCGTCTACGGCAACAAAAGCATTTGACGGTCAATTAACCGGTCAGCCAGAAAATACATGGAAATCCTCTACCGGGTTATATAGAGATGTATCTGGTAGTGGCGGTGGTTCATCTACAACACCCTACGATTTAGCAAGTCAATCATCTACGTTGTATTCAGGAAGCACGTCACAGTATTCTCATAGTTCATACTATCCAGACGCACAGGAGGGTCATAATGCGTTTGATGCAGGAACTAGATCTTCGGCACCACATGGAGGAACTAATGTATTTGTCTGGAGTTCGTCGAGTAAATATAGTGGGGGGAGCGCGGGGGCTTCAGCTGCTTCAACGACAGTAGACGGAGTAAGTATATCAGGAGAATGGATACAAGTTGATGTAAGTGCCAGTGTTGTAGTTAAATCATTTAAACATCTTCCATCCACTAGTGGAGATTATGGATATGCTAACACACGACAGGTTAAAACCGCAATATTAGCAAGTAGTACGGATAATACAACATGGACCGAAATAGGCGATGTTTCATTTGCTTCTATACCAACCACAGAGTCCACACACACGCCTACTTCATTAACGGCCGGTAGATACTTTCGTTATATTGTAAAAGAAAACCACGGTAATTCAAACACACAGGTTAAGGAATTAACGCTTTTGGGTATCACAGAAACACAATACAACGCCGAACGAACAGGGGCATATTTAGGGTCTAATGCTACACAAGGTTACTCTGGAGAATGGATTCAGATAAATATGGGAGATCCAAAAGTGTCGGGGATTTCTACAAAGGTAAATTCATTTACTATTAAACCTCAGCAAAACACTACATCCTCTATAATAAAAACCCACCCATCTGAATTTAAATTGTTTGCTTCCAACAATAGTTCTTCGTGGACGGAAATAAGTAGTACTACTGATTTAAGCGATGGAACATGGTATTCCAATAGTGCTTTTAAAAATCACACGACTACTCTTTCTTCCCCACAAGAATACCAATATTGGAGACTAGTAATTGGACGCGTTGTAAATGCCGAACAAGTGTCGATAGGTGAATTAGAATTAAACGGAACGCTCGTAACAAACAACGGTATACAATCAAACGATGTAAATAAGTTGGAAATAGCATACCGAAGAAATGCCGACGCTGCTAAAAATCTGATTGATTTCATAGGCGGTGGTGAAATAAATGAATTTATTTACAAAGGATTGGGGCTGACAAATATCACAAAAGAAAGATTTACGGATTTATCCGATGCAAGTTTAAATTCTATTACAGAAGGACAATTTGTCAAATTTGACGGTACACATTTTGTTCCTACAAATGATATCTCCGATATATCACAAAATTTAGCCAATGTCAACGATCAACTCACTACACTTCTTACAAGTGCTCCTACTACATTGGATACTTTGAAAGAAATAGCAGATGTATTGGGTGACCCGACGGATGCAAGTGGTGGAATTGGAACAATTCTGAATAAAATACAAGATATTTCAGATGATATTGTTGCTTTGTCGAATCAATCGTCAACAGATTTAGGAGACTTATCCGGACAAGTAACGAGCAATATAACCGATCTTTCCACAAACGTATTTAATAGAATACAAATAAGCGATAAAAAACAAACCTTTTTTGAAATGATGACACAACAACCACATGCTTTTTCTGCTAGTGGGGAAGTAATCGCTTCTGCCGCCGATGTTACTATAAATTGGAATTACGACAACATACTGGCAAATAGTACGAATACACTACTTGCGAAATTAGCGTTTCAAAATACGTTAAAACAAAAAAGTCTGCCCTTCATCGATAATATTACGTTGGAAATATCTGGTAATATAAATACGGGAAATTCTTCGTACGATAACAATACGAATAGTTGGATTACATTTACAACTGGTATATGGCCAAAAACGTTTGGTAACAGCGAAGATTACAATACATCGTCGTATAAAACATTAACCATTAATAAAGTTAGCCAGGAACAGGCCAATTCAAATTCTATAAATAATATTTTAAGTAAAACGGATCCATTTGATGTTAGAATATATGGAACAAATTATTCTGAAAATTTTCCAACCATAGACAATCGTTCTCTTTACTTTTATGATTTGTCATTTGTTACCGCACTCGCTCCCTCTACACCACAATTTTCATCGGAAAATGCAATATCTTCGAACAGTTCGATTACATTTAATTATTTTGTCGCCGAAACAGAGTTAAATGCTCCATCGTCAAATGGTGTATTGATAGATGCTTCCAATACATACTTCGATTTCGAAACAACATCTTCTGCTGTTTCTGGAAGTGCTATAACAAACACAAATATACAGACCAATACTAATATATCCAACGTTGCAAAAAACACAAACTATTCTATTTCAATTAGTAGTTTGCGCGCGGGGACCAAGTATAGATTTTCTACCAGCGCTAGAAATAATCTTACGTCTAGTACATCCTATTCTCAAACATCGTCTACGATAACATCATCGTTTACACGTTTACCGTCTAGTTCAGGAGCGTCTACCCCCGCATCGTCGTGGTTTTCAGTATCGACCTATGCTTATAGAATATCTACACCAACTGGAGGAGGATGGTCGGGTGATAATTTGAGTAATTCAAGTGTTCGATATTTGAATAAATCAAACAATGATTACTTACAATTGTTGAATTCAACTCGTACGTTTGAAATATCTCTCCCTTATTCTTCTACACAACAAAATACACAGGTTGGTTATGGTAAATTTATAGATAATAGTAGTAATTTAACAGAGGTTGCCTTCTATATCGATGGTACAGAAAAGCAAGAATTAGTGTATGGTGGGTTTGGTGTATCTCCATTACGAGTGAATAAAAATGCAAATACGGTAAATTATTTTTCGTCCCCATCTTCTTCGGACCCATACAACGGTAATGCAAAACAAAATGGGTTTAGATTAAATGGTTCGTTTAGCGTTCAAGATATTCTTCATTCTAATGTTGGAGTACCATCGTCCACCGGATATTCTCTGAATTATACATTTGACAAACATGCTGATGTAGGAGGAAACAGCATTTCATCGACGTTTAAAGTTTACGTAGATGAAATAACCGGTAATCCTACTATTACAAGAGACGGTACAGAGACATATGTAACTGCTTTGTCATATTGTATGGGTATTCCTAGTGTAGAAACGTTCGATTTATCGTTTAATCGTTCTTATTCAAATGTGAATTCTCAATACCAATACACACGATATCATACCTCTTCTCCAGCAGGAATAACAGTAGGACTTCTTTATTCGGTGAGTAAGACGAATCGTTCGTCTAGTAGTTACAGTGGGAAAATTAACATTGATAGAACAGATATAAATACTACAGGACAGTATTCTTTTAATAGTACAGTCATCGATAGTAAAACATCGAATCGTTTCAGAGATATTTATTTTACGCAAAATATTGGTACACCGACATCAAGCAATCCATCCCCTGGTGATACAGTTTCTATAAATGAAAAATCATTTAATTTAAACGGTGAAACAAGTACAACAAACAATCAATCCTTTACTTATTATTGCGATTATTCCAGTTTCAATAAAAGCAATTCAAAGATTACAACACCATTAATTTCTGTAACAAATTTGGGAGAGATAACCAACATGGCTGTATTTAATACACAATTGAATAGTATAGCAACGACTGCTATTTCAAACCATCAACAACTTTTAAACGATTGGACGTTGTTGTTTGTAAATGGGAGATTTAAAAGCAACACCGCTCATCGATATCCAAATGTTACGGGTTATACATGGACGAAACCTCCTGGAGAAGGCGCCTTTACAACACCCCTTACATATAATTCTGGAACTACCGCTTATTATTTAAACGGTTCAACAACCGGATCGGGAAATAAATACAAATGGATAGCATTTAAATTTACAGAATCGGATGCAACTACAACAACAGTATCCGGCATACAATACACTTATTTAAATGTATACAACCTTCTTTCTCAATATTATCTTACATCTACTGTACTAGGGTATTTAAAAAACAGTTCGAACAATAACGTTTTAGGATTTATACAACAAACATACAATAGTGCTTCTAGAATTGGAAATTTGTCTAGAGGATATAGTCCTAGTGCTATATGGTATAGCCAAGATGCTTCATCAACATTCGATACACTATTTGAAGGAGAAAATAAATCGAATTATGGATGTGTATTTGAGGAAAATTCAACCAATTGGGGACCTATTTTAGACACAACAAATGGTTCTACAAACATAACTATTTACATAGGATTTAATAATGAGGTATCATTACAATAATTTATTTAAAAAAAAATCAAAATTCGTAGCAATAGCTGAATATATATATAATGTGAATTATATATATATCGATGTCGGATACATCCGCGTTAGATATAAAGGAAAGAGTGGACTTTTTGTTCAAAAATTATTTGGGTTTTCCCAATACCGATGAAACAAAGCCTTATTTCAATGAAACAAATGTTAAGGCAAACAATTATATTTTAGGTGAAGATGTATTTATAAGCAACATCCCAATAGATCCAAGTTTTAATACACCAATAACCAGTTCACAGGTACAATTAAGTGATTCAGATTTTAACAATTTTAGTTCTACAACATCAATAGTAGAAGATACAACACAAACAATGCGAACCTACGTAAAATTGAAATTAGAGCCAGTACCAGGTAGTAGTGAAAAATCGTATTATAAGTTAGACGCAAGTGGTAACAACGTTTTAAGTGATTCCATACAATTTAATAAGAATCAAGAAGGCAGTAGTGCCCCTTATCTTTATAAATTGTACCCATCTTCTGGCGTTTCGAGCAACGAGCAAATTCCTAGTACTGCAACGGGTGGAAATTGGATTTTTGATATAAAAAATGGTATAGTCAATTTCCCGGATACACCTTCAGAAACAGTCAATACATCAAACCCTCCTTATCTTACATTTTTTAAATATATTGGAAAGAAGGGTATAAGTAACATAACAACAGATTTAACACAATTAAATACAGACAATACATCTGTAATAGCAGACCTTTCTAGTTCTATTTATGAAAAAATATCCATCGAAATTAGAGATTTAAGTAGTGAAACAGTGAGAGACATAAGTGACCTATCTTCAATTGCGTTTCATATATTTTCTACCGAAATACATGATTTATCGTCTGAAACAGTAAGGGATATAAGTGATTTATCGTCTCTTACATTTCACACATTAAGTACTGAAATATCAGACCTAAGCAGCGAAACAGCACGGGATATAAGTGATTTATCGTCTCTTACATTTTACACATTAAGTACAGAGATTAGCGACCTGTCTAGCGATACTTCCAGAGAAATTAAAGATTTATCATCGTATACATCGAGTGA
>TARA_B110000003_G_scaffold262752_1_pt1 | contig 15363 bp, 15 predicted proteins | sample TARA_B110000003 | Tara Oceans TARA_B110000003 (sample SAMEA4396424) | marine metagenome | biome: Westerlies Biome; feature: [SRF] surface water layer (ENVO:00010504); material: water (ENVO:00002006), including particulate matter (ENVO:01000060) such as... | depth 5 m
CCCGCCAGCTACCAATGTATTTGCACCAATGTGAATACCCTCTGGATTTAATTTATCTAAAATTACTGAACCTTCAATAATTACAGAATAAGGAATATTATAACCTTTTAGTCTTAGTTTAAAAACTCTAATCTTTCTAAAAATAGTAGCTACGAAAAGTCTAATTAAAAAACTTTTATTTTTTTTGTTTTCCATTTTAAATCATATTCTTCTTTAAATTGAGCATAAAATGCCTCTCATAACATTCCTCCGCTAGTTGCAATATATACTTTTTTATATTATTAATTAGATTTTAATTTTCCAAAAAAACCACATGCTATTGTCTTTATAACAACAGCTGGATTACCGGCTGCAAAAGATCCTTTAGGAATATTTTTTGTTACTACACTACCGTCACCAATAGTGATTCCAAGTTGAATAATTGAATTAATTCCTATAAAACAATTATTTCCAATTTTTGTATTATAAAAAATAGGTTTATCATCACTTGACCGCTTAGGGTGACTGTGGCTTAAAATTACACAACCTTTGTAGACAAGAGTATTATTTCCGATTAATCCCATTACAATTTAATTTATCTAAATTAACTCCCCTTTCTATCTGAGATTTCTCACCAATGTCATAACCTTTATAGATTAACAACAATCTTTTCAAAAAATAGAATAAAACCGCTAGCTTAAATCTCATTATAAGTTTTCATTAAATTATTGAAGTAAATAGAATCTGAAAAAAAATCATCGTAACAATTCTGAGCTGTTATGGATAAATTTTTATAGTTAGACAAAGATATATTTTTAGTTTGTTGTAATGAAGAATTTAAAGAGGTTGTTTCTCCAGGTTTAAAACCATATTTTAAAGTACCTCCAATCTCTAATAATTCTTTAATTCCTCCATGATTAGACCCTAAAACTGGGGTTCCGACAGACCATGACTCTAAAATTACTAATGGGTTATTTTCAAAAGTTATACTAGGAATAATCAACCATCGAGATTTCTTTAACAACATTTTTACCTCATTGTCGTTTTGCGCAAATTTGATGTGTATGTTTTTATTGTACTTTGCTTCTTCATTTATTAAATATAGTAATGGGCCAAAACCAACAAACAAAAAAATTTCATCTTTATTACGTTTTATAGCATTCAATAATATTTTAACCCCTTTTTCATCGCTAAATCTACCAATAAAACAATAATCATACTCAATATTCAGCTTATCAAATTTTATTTTATTAGTAAAATTATAAAGAACAGTAGAATCAACTCCAAAAATTGAAGATTGAATTAGTTTTTTTGAAAAATTGCTTACCGTTATATGTTTATCAAAAATGGTTTTGTAGCCTATCAAGTGTGCAGTTTTCCAATCTATAAAATTTAAGAAACTAAGTATGTATGATTTCTTTGTAGTTCTTTTAATTACATTATCAAAAACATTTCCATCTAAAACACTTTTCATTATCTTACCGTCATTATCCACTAATATACTGTGACTGTCTATAATACTAAAATCATGATGAGTTAATATTTTTTTAACATTTTTTGATAGTGATAACGCATATAAAATTGAATTTGATAGTGAAGCTTTAAATAAGTGAACATGTACAATAGTTGGTTGTATTTTTTTTAAGGTCAGAAAAAATTGTACAAAAACATAAATATCAAATATAAAACCTAAACAAAATAGTTTTACAAATAATCTTGAAAATCTATTTTTATATACAACAAATACATTTTCGTCATAATTTAGATCTGAACTTGCACAAAAAAAATATACATTAATGTTATTTTTTTTAAATAACTTGTATTGATTTAAGGCTGCAACATGAGCGCCACCTGATCGTGAATAAAAATTATTTGCAATTAATATTTTTTCCAAACTAAATAATTTTTAGTAACTGACAATCCAAGTTTAGACCAAAATTTAAATAAACATTTAACATGAATTTTCTTAATTAAATTTAGAATATTTATCTCTTTCAATAATCATATTATACTTAAATGTTGCACAAAAGATAATTATCATTAATGAAACAGAAGTGTCAATCCAATTAGAAAACATAGGAATAAATCCCGCTACAAATGAAGAACTAACAAGTATTAAAATTGAATTCATTTCATTAGAATTAGCTTCTAAGCTTCGCTTTCTTAAAAAATAAAATGGCATTCTAATCGCCCAATTTAAAAAACTAATTAATAAAACAAGCCCTCCAGAAATTATATAAATTAATGGTGATGGGAGATCATGACCACCTAAAACCTCTTTATAAACATACAACGGAGACTTTATCTGACCTAAAAATGGATTACTAGTAAACAGCTCAAATACTTTTGGAAACATATACGTTCTTTGATCAAGATTCACGATGGTAGATGCCTCAAAAGAAAATATAAATAGTTGTTGAAAAATATTATTTAAAAATGGAACAAAAGTAAATAAAACTAATAAAATTATTGAGATTGAAAAAAACATTTTAAATAGAGTCAATACTTTACTAAAAAAACTTTTTTTCAGATTAGCAGTTTGATAAATAATAAAAAATAAAGTTAAAAGTAGTGCTATGTATGCAGCTCTACTCATTAAGATAATGATAGAGATAAAGATAAAAATTAAAGAAACATAATTTATGATTTTTTTTTGAAATTTAAGATTCAAAATGGCTATTGGTATTAATACAACTAACCTCACTGCAGAATTAATAGAATTTCCATCTAAACCAGAGACCCTCTTAATGCCAGCCCTCGAATGATCAATTCTATTTAAACTAATATCAAAATTAGGAACAATTTCAGCTATAAATAATTGAATATTTGCAATGTCAAGAAAATCTAAAAATATAACGACACCAAATATTAATCCATGCCAAGTTAGAATATTAATGAATTTCTTATAATCATTTTCTGATTGAATTAAAAAGTAACCTAATGTTACAGATATATAGACTAAGGGCATGTATGACATTAAATAATACTTTGGCATATCTTTTATTGAAACAATGACAAGAATGATTGCAAATAACAAGAATGCTCTAACGAAGCTATTTTCAAGTAACTTTGGAATTTGAAAATGCTTTCCACGTCTCAAATGCACTCCTAAAATAATTGCAAGAGAAACTCTAGATATATTAAGAAATATTATATCAGATGGAATAACTGGAAAGTTTACGGGATATAATAAAGGATAAGTAAATGCAACAAACCAAATTGCACTTCGAGGTTTTGAATAGCCGAAATAAAATGAAAAAATAAAAAATATAATACTTAAAAAGGCTAAAAACATTTTAAAAATTATTTATGGTTATATTTTATATTTTTAGTCTTTTCCCTTTTAATATTCCATAAAAACATAATAATTTTGCAGCCAAAAAAACTTAAAAAATAAAAAATAAAAAATTTTAATGATCGAAAAATATATGGTAATAATTTTTTTCTAGCATATTTAGCCTCAACTTGAGAGATAAAATATAGAAATTTTTGCCAGGCCAGTTTTTGGTTTTTTTTATCTAAAATTTTAATGTTTGAACTAACTAAATCCGGTACAAGAATCGATAATTTTGAAAGTACATACTCTTCTTCCAATATGGACCTTTCAAACAGACTATTTGTAGCTTGTTTACTGTGAATCCTATATGAAGTCAAAATACTATTAACCTTAATAGCATTATAGCTTGAACATATTCTCATGAATAAATCGTATTCTTCAGCATATATTAGGAGTTCATCAAAGCTTTTACCAACTGAAGATAAGGCACTTTTTGAAATAATTGATGAGGACATTACTACGTCATAATTTAAAAATAAATCATTAAAAGAAACATTTGTAAAGTTCTTGTTTGAGTCTAATTTATCAGAATAAATAATTTCACCTCTAGAATTAACTTTATCTATATTACTATATATCATACCAATTTTAGGATTATCAAATAAAACAATTTGTTCCGATAATTTGTCAGGATACCACAAGTCATCAACATCTAAAAAGCTAATATACTCTCCGCTAGTTTTTGTTAAAGCCAAGTTTCTTGCAATGCCCAAGGAAACATGTTTTTCTGAACAAAAGTATTTAACACGTATATCAGTATATTTAGTAATTATATCTCTGGTTTTATCTGTTGACATATTGTCAAAAAAAACGATTTCAAAATTCTGATAAGTTTGAGATAATACGCTATTTATAGCAGCTTCAACAAATTCCTCTCCGTTGTAGCAATTTATTACAACTGATACTAAAGGTTGTTTTATCATAATGTATCTTTTATAAGATCACAAATAAAGATTACATCTTGTTTAGATAAATCAGGGTGTAAAGGGAGTGTTAATATTTCTGTATATAATTTTTCCGTTACTGGCAAAGAAGGAGTTAAATAAAAGTCCAACAAATGATTAGGTTTATAGTGCATCCCTGTCTGAATATTATTGTCATTCAAACATTTTTTTAAAAAATCTCTTTTTTTGTTCTTAACTCTTATAACAAAAATATGTGGTGTAATATTATTATAATCAATAGGTAACAGCTCAATCCCAATAACTTTACTTAGTAATTGCTGATAAAGTCTAGCATTGACTTTTCTCTTTTTTTGAAACGATTCAAATTTTTTTAATTGCTCAATCCCAATTGCAGCCATTATATTACTCATATGAAAGCGCCAACCTTGTGATGTAACATTATAATTCCAGGTTCTTTGATTCTTATAACGATTATCCGAATCTTTTGAAACTCCTAGTAATCTTAAATCTTTAACTCTATCAATAACAGATTTATCTCTCGTTACTATAGAGCCACCTTCACCTGAGGTAATATTTTTTATACCATCAAAACTAAAACAACAAATATCACCAAAACTACCAATAAGTTTTTTTTTGTAGAATGATCCAAAGGCGTGTGCAGCATCTTCAATAACTCTTAAATCATTTTCTTTTGCAAAAGAATAAATAGAATCTAAATCACCTGGATTACCAGAGTAGTGTATTGGCATTATTGCTTTTGTATTTATTGTTAATCGTTTCTTGGCATCTTTTAAGTTAATTGTTAAATCATCTTCGTTCACTTCACATGCAATTGGCTTAGCACCGGTAGCAGAAATTGCTTGAAAACTTGCCAGATATGTCAATGATTGTACTAATACCTCATCACCAGTACCAATATCACATGCCTGCAGGGCTAATTGTAAAGCTGCCGTACCTGTGCTAACACAAACTGCAGGAGCTCCTACAAAAGAAGATAGTTGATTCTCAAATTTAAAAACTTCCTCTCCCATTCCCAAAAATTCTTTTTTAAGAACTTTGGTAACAGCTTCTATTTCTTCTGATCCTATTACAGATTTAGATAATCTAATTGAATGTTTTATTTTAACCATGGTATATTTTTATTTTTACAAATCTCTTCCAATACTGTTCTATCTCTTATCGTATCCATTGATTGCCAAAACCCTGAGTGTTTATAAGCCATTAGATTAGACTGTTTTGAAAGATTTTCTAGAGGTTCTCTTTCTAATATTGTACTATCATCATTGATGAAATCAAAAAATTCAGGCTCAAAAACAAAAAAACCACCATTTATCCAACCTTGGGTTGTTTGAGGTTTTTCTTGAAATGCCTCAACTTTATTTTTATCATTAATATCTAATTCTCCAAACCTTGCAGTTGGACGCACTGAAGAAACAGTTCCAATTTTTTTATGTGCTTTATGAAAGTTCACTAGTTCTTTAATATTAATGTCTGCAACCGCATCTCCATATGTTAGCATAAACGGATTGTTTCCAATGTATTTCTGTAGTCTTTTTACCCGGCCTCCTGTCATTGAATCACTACCTGTATGTACCAATGTAACCTTCCAGTTTTTCTTTTTTTCATTAATGTATTTGATAGTCCCATCTGATAAATCAACTTCAAAATCATTATTTAATGCATAATAATTAAGAAAATAATCTTTAATTACATCTCCCTTGTATCCTAAAGCAATAACAAAATCATTATAGCCATAGCTAGAATAAATATTCATAATATGCCATAAAATAGGTTGCCCACCTATCTCTACCATAGGCTTTGGTATTAAATTAGTGTATTCTGCTAGCCTTGTACCAAAACCACCTGCGAGTATTATAGTTTTCATATTTTTTTTTTACCATTTATATTTTAAATAATCTTTTGAATAATTTATTTGCTCTTTTGGGTTATGTGAAATACTTGCCACATTAATTATCATATTTGTATTTTTATCTAATCCCATAAAGCCATATACTAAATTTGGAGGAATTGTTAATCGGTAATAGTTATCAACTGATAAGATAAATTCATTAAAAATTCCATTTGTTGTTGATTGTGGTCGGTCATCAAAAATAATCATTTTAACTATACCATGGGGAACAACCATATTTGCTGTCATTTTAATATGCCTCTTCCATGCTTTAATTTCATTGTATTTAATAGTAGAAATATATGCCTCTCCAAAACCATTAAACCCTTCATCAAAATTTCTAATAATGTGAAATAGATCTCCATTTTCATGGTAAATTTTTTTTACAGGAGAAAACAATATTCCTTGAATTATTATTTCATTTTTGTCCATTCTATATCCTTGTTTTTTGCAATTTCTACATATTCTTTGATTTGTTTTTTAGTAAATTTAAACATATCTGTTTTAGTATTATAAAAATTATAATACCAAGTACTAGTGAACTCAATTAATTTATTATAATCAAGGGTTGGAAGCCATTTTAAATAAAAAAGAGCTTTATCGCAATTTAGCTTTAATAGTCCAGCTTCATGAAAATCTGAAGTTTCATCCGATAAAAATGAAGGTTCTTGCTTTAATTTCCAATTCTTACTCAGATCATCAAGAAGTTCCTTAACTGTCTTATTATATTCTGCATTAGGTCCAAAATTAAAGCTTTCACCATTATAATTAATGTTCTCAGCTAATTTTTGTGCAATAGTCAAGTAACCACTTAAAGGTTCTAATACATGTTGCCAAGGTCTTGTTGCTCTTGGACTCCTAATCTCAACACTTTTTCCATTTACCCAAGCTCTAATACAATCTGGAACAATTCTGAAATCTGCCCAATCTCCTCCTCCTATAACATTACCAGCTCTTACAGATGCTAAACGTACATTTGATTTTTCTGTGTTTTTAAAAAATGAGTGATAATAAGACTTGAATATCAATTCAGCAGCTCCTTTAGACCCACTATATATGTCCTGCCCACCAACTGCGTCACTTTCCTTGTAACCCCATACCCACTCTACATTATCATAACACTTGTCACTAGTAATAATTATAGCAGTACAATTTTGGTTTAACTCTTTAAGGGCTTCTAAAATATTTGTCGTACCCATGACGTTAGTAGTTATTGTATTCATTGGATCGCTATATGATGTTGCTACAATGGCCTGTGCCGCCATATGGAATAAAAAATCAGGTTTAATCTCATCAATAATATTCTTTATTCTTGGATAGTCTCTTACATCTACATTAAAATGAGTAGTAATTCTTTCCAACTTCAATTCATCAAACATGGAGGGTTTAGTAGGTATATTATTTGAAACTCCATATACATCGGCTCCAAGCTCAATTAGCCAGGTACTTAGCCAAGACCCTTTGAAACCTGTATTTCCGGTAATTAGCACTTTCTTATTTTTAAAATCTTTTTTAAACATGTGTTATATTTTTTAAAATAATAAATTCATTCTTTTAATAAAAGAAATGAATTTATTTGGGTTTGAATTTCTTTTTTAAATTTAATATCAAATGAACATGGAAAGTTGATTATTTTTTTTGCTGAAAGTTCCGAGCTAACACAACTTCCATATGTATAGCCTAGATCTTCCACGTTTTCACAACCTATAAATGGATCTTGAAACCAAGATTTATTAGTTTCAAATGTTTTACTAAAATAATTATATGCCTTGTGTTTATTTGGCAAATGCGCTATTAATCTTTGAGGTATAATTTCATTTCTTTTATCAAAATAAGCTTTAGGTAAAAGGTCTAATTTATTATATTTTCTGAAAATCGTAATGAATTCATTAAGAGATTGAACTTTACTTTCTTTATTTTTTTTAAAATGCTTTAATTCATATAAACCTAATTGTGAAATAAAAGTAGGCAACTTTGCAGGAAATGGATAATTAGCATTTTTTAATTTGCTAGGATGGTTATAATCATCAGTTAAAAACACAACTTGAGGCTTTCTTATTTTATTTAAAATTCTATTTAATAATTCAATAATTTTAGCTTTAGAGTAATTATTAGGGATGTAATATTTTCTTTCAAAAAGGAACTGTTTGTATAATGCTATTTGATGTTTATTATTAAGGTTAGGCATAACGTCTCTAAATTTCTTTAGCTGATCATACAGCTTATCATTATTAAGATATAATAAGCCTCCAATCATACAATTTAAAGGTTTTGAATGATCAATTGAAAACAAAGCAGCATCTCCCCAATTGCCTATTACTACATCTTTGTATTTTGATCCAACAGTTAGAGCACAATCTTCTAATACTTTAATATTATGATCATTTGCTATTTTCATTATTTCGTCAATTTCACATGGTATACCAAATGAGTGCTGTGCTACTATTAACTTTGTTTTGGAAGTAATGAGATTGCTAACTGACTTAGGGTCTGTTCCCAATGTATTTATGTCGATATCTGCAAAGACTGGAGTAGCACCAATTCGTAATACTGCATTGACCATTACTGAACAATTTGAAGCCTGGATGATGACTTCATCTCCATTTCCAATTTTAAGTATTTTCATGTATGAATAAAATGCCATTCTACAAGCTGCGAAACTAATTGCCCTTCCTTCTCCGATTAATTTTGAAAAATTACTTTCAAAATCATCAGTTAACTTTTCATACTCTTCTGCAGGACTAATTATATGTTTTTCGAGTTGCTTAGCTTCTAGCTTAGAAATATATGAATGCCCGTTTACAAAACCGAAATAATATCTATTTCTAAGTAATCTAGTAATATTACTTAATTCATGTATTATTTTCATTAAAATTGAGTTCATTATTTAAATTTTCAAACTATGTTATAATAAGTTTAATTATTATAACATAAAATTATCACCTCAAATCAAAATCTAAAAAACCTCTAATAGTATCTTTACTCATAGGTTCAAAATAATTTAGCTTAATATTGTCACTATATTTATTTAATTTAACATGTTCTGTTTTTTTAATATAAATAAAATGAATTATTGCGTCTAATAACTCTTCACTACCAAAAACTTGTCTCCATATAAGCTTATCAATAGCAAGTGGAATGGGATTCTGAGTAAGACCTACTCTATCACCCAAAATAATAGCAGGGATTCCAAAGGCTAATGCCTCTACACATGCGCTTGATGTATTTCCAACTATTAGAATTGTTCTTCTAAATGAATCATGTATATTTCTATTTTCAAATTCAATATTTTCTGGCAAAGGATCAATGAGAGATAACAGCTTTTCTTTGTTTAAATCAGGGTGTAATTTAAGTCTAAATTTTAAATCTTTTATCCTGTAGTCGGTGCTAATTTCAAATATTTTTATTATTATTTTTATACTCTCATGATATACAAAGGGCAAAATAACCAAAATATTATTTTCTGGCTCAACCTTAACCATCTTGGTTGATTGTCTATTCCATAAGTGCTCAAATCTCAAAGCTGATATGGTCTTAATATTCAAATCTTTATTAAACCTTTTTAAGCTAGTCTCTAACCCCTTGCCGCAAGTGTATATCTCCTTTGGTAATACTCCCTGTTTCATTTCCAATTTTGTCGGACAGAGATACGAGTTATAATCTAGTGAGACAACGAAACCCTGAAAACCTTTCGTATTCAAATCTTCAAAGTAATCGTTAAATCCTTTATTTAAACCTCTGTCGATTACTTGATTTTCGAACCAATTTACGAAAAGCTTAATGTTAGATGGGAAATGATTTTTTAATCTCATCACGAACCTATAATTTAAAAGCCCATAAAAGGAAGATGTATTAAAAATATTATTTCTAAAGTCTCTAACTAATAAATTTTCAATATTTATCCCTTTAAATTTAATTTTTTTATCAAATTTTAATCGAAAAGGCATTATTAATGCAAATAAATAATCAGATATTTTAAGATAATCATGTTTAAATATTACATTAATATCCATTAACTTAGACTTTCTCCTAAAAAATGAAAGTTTTTTAACTTCAACAATATGCGGTAAATGGTAAATTGATTGTCTTTCTTTTTTAGTGAAAAAATCTAAAAGTTGACCATAATATTTATCATTATAATTATGGTTATCAAACATTTTCTTATCCCAAAAAATGTCAATTAATCTAATTTCATTATTCAAAGTTTTTTTATCTCTAGAATGAATTTTCTTATTAAAAAAAAACAAAAATGAATAAAAAACATTATTAACAAAAGATTTGCTAATTCTATAAATGCTTTCATTTATTTTTTTATTAAAAATTACTTCAACATCAATTTCATTATCTTGTAAATACCTAAGTAAGGTTTTGTAAATACTATCATCAATTAAAATAACACGAACAATATTTTTGTTTTTTTCAAGTATCTCTTTAATGAATAATAAATATAAAATATTTATAAATAGGTCACTTAAATATGGATTTCTACTTAAAAGACTATTTACAACCCAACCTATTTTTTTATTTGATTTTGAATATATCTCTTCAATTAATAAATTATAATCATCCTTTATTTTTATAGATAATTTATTTAACAATTCAAGCTGATTATTTGATAAGGAGTTTAAATCTAAAATCATTTTATAACTAAATATATTTTAAACAAATATTAGTAGTTTTATCGTGACCAGCCTGAGTAAAGTGAACAGCATCGTATGATAAATCATGAGCATTATTAGGTAAATCAATATTTACGTTAATAAATATAAATTGTTCATAGTAGGAGCATATCAATTTTATAAATTTATTTGTTTCTTTTAATTGAATGTAAAATTCGAGTGGTCTTTTTCGTTCAATATTAATTTTTGAATTAAACTCAAATGTTCCTAGTAAAAAAATTTTATTGAATTTTTCTTGAATAGTATCTGCAATATCTTTAGAAAGAGTTAAATAATTCACACTAAACAGTTTAGCTATTTCTCCGGTGTTTAATTTGTAATCACATAACTCGTGTTTATACAATTTTTGATTTTGAAACGGATTTTGCGTTATTATATCGTCTATAAATTCTTCTTTTTTTGGTGTTAAATCAACAAAACCGAGATTTGAAATTAGATTTAAAAACTGTATGTTATTTAATTTCAGAAAATTTAAAAGTGTAAAGAAAATTGTTATTTCTTTAGGCCTAGAAATAAATAAGTAAGTTATTTGATTTCTTTCAAAATAATCAATTATTTGAGAAGTCCAGTCTTTAACGCCAATTTTATCCACCTTAACGCCCTTAGAATCTGTGAAAATTAATACATCATAATTATTACTAATGTTTGAAGTTAATACTCTAAAATCAGAGTTTTTATTTTCATTTCCTTTTCCAAAATCAAAATGGTTTTCAGCAGTTAAATCTATCATGAACACTTTCGTATTTAAAATTAAAATTCATATTTTTTTAACATTCAAAATACACGCAATATCAATCAATATGTTTTTTAAATAGTTTTAAACTATTTTTTAGCAAGTACCCAAACATGAGAACTTAATTTGTTATTTATTAAAAAATCTTGAAACTCTTTGATTACTGAATTTCCCCTAGATTTCAAAACCCTTAGAAACTCACTATTTTTATCACTATTTAAAACTATATCTACATCTAACACGCCTGGTGTTATAACATGAACTTCACTAAACCCTGCTCTTTTAAATAATAACTCAAAACCTTTTATGCTAAGAAAATTCAAATGGTGTGGAGGAGAAATACTGTTAGAGTCTTTTCCCAAAGTTAATATATCAAAACCTTCATATCCTAGTGTAGTTATCAAACAATAACCTTCTTTTTTTAATAACTTATTTATAGATTTAACGAAGTCAATAGGTTTATTAACATGTTCTAAAACTTCAAGACTAACAACAAAATCAAATTTATTAAACCATTCCTTTGAATGCTCTACACTTTCTTGAAGAACAGGAAATCCTTTATTAGAAATTATTTTTGACGAAACTAATCCTGGCTCAATAGCAAAATAGGATATATCATTTCTTATTTTCTTCAATTCTTCCATAAAAATTCCTGAACCAGCTCCAACATCGCATAGATTTGAAATATTTATTTTTTTCTCATTTATCAATTCAAATAATTGTGTTGCTTTCTTTTTAAATATTTTTTCTCTTCTGCTCTCTTCTACTTTAGGTAAAAACTCCTCAAACCAAAATTTTGCGGATAAGCTATTTTTATAAAAATTATCTAGCGTTTCAAGGGATGGTCTAGGATTACAAAAAAGAGTTCCACAACTTTCACAAATATTATAATTAAAACCGTCTTTTTCATACTTTATTTTTGATAAGTGCGAATCACATGAGACACAATTTATCATTTCAAAAATTGATTTATCAAAAGATTCTGCATCTTTTTTTGAAAGATTAAGATATTCCTTAAACAATTTTTTTGGTCTTATTTCAGATTCTTTCATTTATCGTAATTTTTTTAAAATATTTTCTATTTCCGAAAAATCATTAATTAATAATTTCTCTTTTTTAATTTCTTTAACTGTTGTATACCTACCAACAAAGTAAATATCATTATTTCTTGCGGCATCCCTATCCGATAAAGCATCTCCAATAAAGACTACTTCGCTTTTCTTATAACCATGTGTTTTAAGAATTTTCTTCACATGTAAATCTTTTTTCTCTGGAGATCCATATACCTCATTAAAGAACTTTCTTAGGGATTTTTTTTTAAGAATAGTTTCTATTTCACCACTGGGTGTGCCAGTAGATATATGAAAATCATAATTCTGATAATTAGAAGAAATAAAATCATAAACTCCTGTTACATAGGGTGAATCTATCACTTTTTGTAATACAAGGTTTGAAAACTTATTAGCAAGCACATCTATTTCAAGTTGATCAATATTTTCTCTTAAATAATTTTTGTGATAAATTTTAAATTTATCAAATCGAGAAACACCTCCATTGGCTTCATGATGTTCAATTACTTTTTGAACAATTTCCTTTCCATATGGTTTATATAATTCTGCAAAAGCCTCGGTCTTGACATTAACAGATTCTGCTATTACACCATCATAATCAAATATTATAGCTTTTATTTTATTCATATTCTGCAATAATTGTCACAGGACAGCCATCTACCTCTTTAATTAATATCGGAAAGCACATTAATTTTACAGGTTGTGAGTTTAGATTTTTAAGATTCATGTCTTCAACCAAAAGAATATCGTTTTCTCCTAAAAATTTTCTGTGAGATTCTCTTCCAAGTATTCTATTTTGATATGATGTTAGAGAAATTGTATCCATACCTAATACTCTCATATTAGGACATCTTAGTTTTAATAGTTTAGCTAAATTTGGGCTTATACCTGGATTATTATTCCAAAACTTTTCACTTCCTCTGTGTTTATAAAATCCCGTATCTAATATTAAGAAATCTGTTTCTTTAGGAATTGTTTCAATCAGACTTTTCTCTAATAAAATAATCTCATCTTCATCCGGATTAATTTTAACAACATATGGATTATTAAATATCCAGAAATTAGCCTCATAGTCTGAGGAAAATTTTCCATTTTCTAAAAAATGGTTAGGAAAATCTATGTGTGTACCTGAATGATTATGAAATGAAATTCTTTTAGTGTTAGCAGTGTCACCTTTAGAAATATCATTTAGTTTAATAACATCTATTCCTGAATCTCCACCATATATAGGAGTTTTGTCATCGAGAAAATAAGATAAATATTGAAATTTATTCATTTTTAATATTTAATGATTTTAATTTTTGATCATTTTTCAATTTTTCATATTCGTCATAAATACAATCCAATATACCTTGACCTAAGTCATGATTATTTTTTGAATTTATTTTCAATGCTACTTTTGGACGAAAAGAATATGGAGTTAATTGATAATGACCTTCATAATTTTTATTATCATAAGTAATTTTAATTTCATTATTTAAAATTTCTTTAACCATATCAAGAACTTCATGAACTTTTCGAGTTTGTGTTCCTGTAATCATAACATGTTGATTTAAATAATTCTTATGTAATATCTCAACAGATGATTTTGCAGCATCAATAACATTTATGTAATCCCTAATTTCTTGTCCATCTCCCCTCCTAATAATTTCTTTATCTAAAAGTGCTTGTTTGATTATATTACTTATAAAATTAAAATTATTTGCCCTGATTCCATATAATGAACCATACCTTAAAATTGTATAGTTTAAATTAAATTCCTCAAGATAATTTTCTATAAATAATTCACACGATTGTTTTGTAGTTCTATAAAAAGATCCATGATTTGAATAAACGTAAATGGAGCTTGAAAAAATAATTCTTTTAATATTAAATTTTTTACATGCATCTAAAATATTTAATGTGCCAATAATATTAAATCTTGCAGACTCAATAGGATCATCTTTTGCCTCCTTAATATCTGCAATCGCAGCAAAATGATAAACGTATTCTACTTTGGAAATAGACTCATCAATATGTTTTTTATCAAGAATATCACCGACAATCATTTTTTGAGAGGAAGACAAATATTTTGATTTTACTATATCGTAAATATACACATCGTGACCTTTACTAGTTAGAATATCAGCAACATGACTTCCTAAAAACCCTGAACCACCAATAACTAATATTTTTGCCATATTATATGTTTTTAATTAAATTTTCAACTGCCATTAATCCTTGTCTTTGAACACTTTCATATGTTCTTGAACCAATATGAGGAGTAATAATTACATTCTTAAATTCATTTAACGGATGATTATGAATCATTGGTTCTTCCTCTAAAACATCAGTAAGATACGCCTTGATTTTATTAGCTTTTAATGATTTAATTAAATCTTTTTGATTAACAATTAAAGCCCTTGATGTATTTACAATTACCATTCTTTTTGAGGAAGAATTAATAATTTTTTCGTCAATCATTCCTTTCGTTTCTTCATTTAATGGTAAGGTTAAAGCTAAAATATCTATGTCTTTTACAAGTTCATTGATGTTTTTTATAAAATCAACCTTACTATCGATTATCAATTTATTAGTTGTGTATGGATCATAAGCTTTAACGATTAAGCCTAAAGCTTTACAGCGTTGAGCTAATTCATGTCCTATTCTTCCATATCCAACTATACCTATTTTTTTTCCATAAATCTCATGCCCAATTAGTCTATCCCATTTTCCGTCTTTGGTAATATTGTATTCTAAATGAATATTTTT
>TARA_B110000003_G_scaffold56359_1_pt1 | contig 15341 bp, 9 predicted proteins | sample TARA_B110000003 | Tara Oceans TARA_B110000003 (sample SAMEA4396424) | marine metagenome | biome: Westerlies Biome; feature: [SRF] surface water layer (ENVO:00010504); material: water (ENVO:00002006), including particulate matter (ENVO:01000060) such as... | depth 5 m
TGCTTGTGCGTGTTCGCTTGTGGTGTCCAGTTTTGAGAGAGCAGTGGATTCTTTTCCTACATAGCGGACTCGATAAAGGTAAGATTGTCCTTTTCTACCTCCAACACAGAAATACATATGCCCCTCTGGGCTTATATCGACATCGGTGAGGGGAAGGGATCCGTCGATATTTGTGACAAAAGTCCGGGTTTCTCCGGTGTAGGATGAACCTTTGGGAGTGAGGTGGAGGGAATAGATCGTAGCGAATGTCCAGTCGCACAAAAACAGAGCATCCCGGTAATGAGTAGGGAACCGGGCATTGGTGCCTGCGATTACTCCCGTTGGACTGCCGGGTCCGATATCAAGTACTGATCCAATGGTGTCCGGAAAGTATTTTCGCCATTTTTTAGAAGTGGCACGCCATCCACTTTCTCCACCGGAAACTCCGTGATTAATACGGGTTGGACGATACCAGGGGGTTCCCATATCCCATTCCATATCCGCATCGTAAATAAACATTTCACCATCGCGGTTCAGTGCGAAATCGCATGGATTGCGGTATCCCATATTGATCATTTCCCGATCTGATCCATCGGGGTTAAACTTGAGCACCCATCCGCCTGGTGCTTTACCGTTTCCGTTGTGCCCATAGGCATAGTTTTCCAGGAGAACATCATCCTTCCAATTCGTACGGATTCTAGATTTTTCGAAACTTGGAGTTCGGGCAAAATTTCCCGCAATGAGATAAAGTCCTTTTCCATCCTCGGTAACAATTAAAGAGTGCGGACCGTGTTCGCTACCCCCATAAAGTTGGAACAATTTTTCCTCTTTCCCAAAGTCGCCATTTTCCGAAACTGGTATACGTACAACTTTGCTTTGAGATACCATGTACAAATGATCGAAAGCAAAGAGCATTCCCCATTGACCACTTTCAAGGGGGAGTTTTGTGATAGATGATTCTGAAAGGGTTTGCCCAACTTTAGGAAGATTGATGAGAAAAGTGCCGGCTTTGTACTGATCTGAGACAACTAATCGTCCTTTTGGATCGAATGACATCGAAATCCACGAACCATACTTTTCTTTATCAACTTTATAAACAAGATCAGCTTCGAACCCGGGAGGAACAGATAAACCTGTTGAATTGTCAATTATTAAGCTATGTGAAGCGGATGGTTTTGCACGCAAACTAATACCAGATGTGATTAACGCGATGCATGTTAAATAAGTTGGGAGAATATGTTTCATGGTTGTTGGAAGTAAACACAAGTCTAAGGAAGTACAGAATTCTTTCAAATTGGTACTCATTGAAAGAAGGCAAAATGGGTAGCTTAATCTGGTTTTGTTTTGAGATGAATTTTAAAGACCAAAATAACTAAAATATTCAATCGTCTGTTTCAAACCAGAAAAGTTGATTTTATTCTATTAAAAAAACCTTTTTAAGGAAATTGTCTTTGGTTAGTTTTGGTACTTCATGCTCTTTTACCTGTAAATAGCATTCAATACCGACCGATTCGCATCTCTCTTTAAGTAGGCGACCAAATCCCGCATGATGTATACCGTCACCTTTGATTACAGGAATGGGAGCGGGCTTTCCATAATTTAAAAAGACAGGAGGGTCACCTTTGGAGACATGGGTAATGGGGGAGCATTCCAGGGAGAGTGCTTTGTATTGCCCCCAGTTTTCCATGAGGTCTTCAATACTTTTAGCTCCCACGGTTTTCCAAATCATTCCAGGCTGAATGCATGCGGGACCAATTTTCTTTTTGAGAAGAAATGGATCGAGAGTCGTTTGCCCGCCCCACGCAACAGCTCCGCAAACCCGTGATGATTGGCGAAGGATCGGATCCTCGCTCTTCGGATTGGCCATATCATCATGATAGGCAAGCCAAAGGCTGGATGCCGCTCCAGCTGAACCGCCAATTACGGCAATGCGATTTGGATCAAAATTCCATTCTTTAGCCTTAGTCCTGAGGAATTGAATAGCCCGGGCAGCATCGTGCACAGCAGCAGGAAGAAGTTCCACACCAGCCAGGCGATAGTCGATCGAAGCAAAGCTGTATCCTCTTTTTAACTCATTTGCATTAGCGGTTTCGAGCTTCTTTCCACCGAGCCAGCTTCCTCCATGGATATGGACAAGGAGGGGAGTCGGTTTTTTGCCTTTAACTTTCCAAAAGTTCAGGGTCATGTCTTGATGTGGCCCGTAGGAGACCTGACCGTAGGTAGGTTCAATCTTTTGGGCAAAGCTAAGGCTCGAATAGAGTAGGTAAAGTAGAGAAGTGAGGAAAAATTTAGACATAAATATTTTATTAGATTATTTTGATAATCTGGCAACTCAAAGGGTTGGAAAAGTTATTCTTTCGTGAACGATGTTTATTCAATTTGACCCGTCCCTACATCCGCGTAAGTTGAGTCGAAATTAAAAAACAAATATTATAATTCATCAACACTATGTCTGCAAAACTGAGTTCGCTATACTTTAATCCCCTGCAATTCTCTGACAAGACAGGTACTATAATTGCGCTGGAGGATTATCCGCCTTGTGTCTTAAAGGCATGAAAAAAGAGACATTTTCTAAACGGTGGGCGGAATGGGTAACTCGATATCCAATTGTTTTTATTACCTGCGGAGTTCTTTTAGCCTTGGGGCTTGGCTACGGCGGACAGTTTATAACCATAAGCAGTGATTACCGTTATTTTTTTGGGGAGGACAATCCCCAGCGCTTGGCCTTCGAAAAGTTACAAAATGTATACAGCAAAGACGATTCTGCATTATTTGTCATCACCCCAAAGGATGGAAACGTGTTTAAAAAGAATACATTGTCTGGCATTCATTTTTTAACCGAACAGGCATGGCAGTTACCTTACTCAAGGAGGGTAGATTCAATTACCAACTTTCAGCACACCTATGCGGAAGGGGATGATTTAATTGTCAAGGACCTGGTTACTCCGGAAGAATTATCGGATCTTGAAAATAAGGTGTCCTATGAAAAGTTAAGGGAGATTGCATTAAACGAACCTTTGCTCAAGGGATTATCAATCAATGCGGATGCGAGTGTTACCTCGGTTAATGTGCTTATGACCTTCCCGGGTAAGCATTCAATGGAAATTCCCGAGGCAGTGGCGGAGGCCCGTAAGCTTGTGGATGAGTTTAAGAAAAAGTACCCCGGACATGAAGTTCATCTTTCCGGAGACACGATGTTGAACAATGCTTTCAATGAAGCGGGCGTGAAGGATATGACCACACTCACTCCTGCGATGTATGGAGTAATAATCTTAATAATGTTTGTTCTTCTTCGTTCGATATCAGCGGTCTTTGCCACTTTTATTGTAATGCTGTTATCTATCATTGGCGGTATGGGTTTCGCGGGTTGGATGGGAACGCCAATCACGCCACCCTCTTCCATCGCTCCGGTGGTAATTATGACCCTGGCGATTGCAGATTCGATTCATATTTTGAAATCCATTCTGGTGGCTCTGCAGAAAGGAAATACCAAGCGTGATGCGGTCGTGGAGGGTTTGCGGGTAAACCTGAAACCGGTTTTTCTTACCAGTGCCACCACAATTGTGGGATTTTTATCCCTCAATTTTTCAGACACTCCTCCTTTTCATGATTTGGGTAACATAACCTCGGTGGGGGTAGCCATGGCTTTTATCTTATCGGTTACCGTTTTACCGGCAATGATCACGCTCCTCCCCCTGAAAGTGAGGAAATCCAATAAAATTTCTAACCCATGGGGAACACATGTTGGTTCATGGGTAACCGGTCGTAGAAAATCAATTGCAATGATCAGTTCGATCGCGACTATCCTGATCGGCTTACAAATTCCCAAGATTGAATTGAATGATGAGTTTATTGGATACTTCTCGAAGGACAATAACTTCCGAATCGATTCGGACTACACCATGAAAAATCTAACCGGGATTTATCAGATTAATTTTGATCTCAGTTCGGGAGAGTCCCAGGGGATCGCAGACCCCGCTTTTCTAAAAAAAGTGGAAGAATTTGCCAATTTCTTACGTAATGAGCGTATGGTCACCCATGTAAACAGTATCACGGATGTATTCAAAAGGCTGAATAAGAATATGCATGCGGATGAGGAATCTTATTACAAACTTCCGGAAGCCCGTGATCTGGCCGCTCAATATCTTCTGCTTTATGAAATGAGTTTGCCGTACGGTTTGGATTTAAATAACCAGGTCGATGTCGATAAATCCTCCACCAGAATGACTGCCAACCTTGGATTTGTGACCACTTCGGAAATAATTGAAATAGTGACCAGGGCTGAGAATTGGCTGAAGAAGAATTGTCCGGAAAGTATGCACACACTCGCAAGTTCCCCTGTTATTATGTTCAGCCATATTTCACATCGTAATGTGGTCGCCATGGTTAAAGGCACGCTTCTGGCCTTTGGATTAATTACCGTGGTTATGATGGTAGCTTTGGGTAGCGTGAAATACGGACTTCTTTCTCTTATTCCTAACCTGGTCCCAATCATCCTGGGATACGGCGTATGGTCAATATTTGTGGGCGAGGCGGGGTTCACTATTGCGATCGTGGGATCAGTTACTTTGGGGATTGTGGTGGATGACTCGGTTCATTTTCTGACCAAATTCAATTTAGCCAGACGAGAGAAGGGGCTTGGGGTGGATGAATCGGTTCAATACGCTTTCGAGAATGTCGGAGGTGCCTTGGTCGTGACCAGTGCAATCTTAGTAATTGGGTTTGCCGTGCTGATGTTGTCAGAATTTAAGATGAATTATATTTTGGGTGCACTTTCTGCCCTGACGATTGCCTTGGCTCTTTTGATTGACTTTACCCTCCTTCCCGCCGTGTTAAGCTTGAGCGGGGATCAAAAAACAATTTCGAACAAACAATCAAAATCGAACACGCAATGAAATTATTTCAGTTAAACATTATCCTCGTCCTTGTGGTCTTTTCTTTTTCAGGTACCGGAGCTTTGGGTCAGGAGACGGTTCCGAAGGAGGAAAGAGGGCTCTGGGTGGCCCGACAAATCGATCGGGAAGATGAGGGTTTTGTCAATCAAGTCTCCGAGGCAACCATGACACTACGAAACAAGCAGGGACAGGAGTCCATCCGGCGTATGACCATCAAATCTCTCGAAGTCGATGGAGATGGCGATAAATCACTGACTATTTTCAGTTCTCCCCGGGATGTGAAGGGAACCGCATTTCTAAGTTTCACTCACGCACTTGAACCGGATGACCAATGGCTCTTTCTACCTGCATTGAAACGGGTAAAACGAATTTCATCCAATAACAAATCGGGTCCTTTTATGGGCAGCGAATTTGCATATGAAGACATATCAAGTCAGGAAGTGGAAAAGTATAGCTACGAATACATTCGTGAAGAATCGGTGATGGGATCGGAGGGTCATGTGATTGAACGGGTACCGGTAGATCCCAAGTCTGGCTACACCAAACAAGTCGTATGGGTCGATGCAGCAAATTGGCGAATTGGTAAGATTGAGTTTTATGACCGAAAAGGGGAAAAACTGAAAACCCTGAATTTTGAAGACTACAAGCAATATTCGAATAAAAAATGGCGCTCCAGTCGGATGGAGATGACTAATCATCAGTCCGGAAAGAGCACTCAACTAATTTGGAGTAACATAAAATTCGAACAGGATCTTACGGAACGGGATTTCGATCAGAATGCCCTGAAAAGGGCACGATAAAATTGGTTTCCTTTCAAACAATTGTAATTCTGTGCCTGGTTTGCAGGTCGACAGCATTTTCCGGGGAATTTTCCGGTGAACTCTCTTTTGAACCCCGGGGTTATTTTCACGAAGGAGCACATGAAAACAGTGATAGAGTGGACCTATCAATTATCATACAACCTGAATACGTAATTGCATGGGATGAGGACAGAAAGGTTTTCACTTTCGAACCCTTTGTGCGCTACAGTAGTCTTGATAATAAGCGTAGCCATGTTGATATTCGCGAACTGAGTTTCCTTGGTAGTTGGGACCTGATTGAACTTCGGGTAGGGATCAGTAAGGTTTTCTGGGGAGTGACGGAGAGCCAGCATTTGGTTGATGTGATTAACCAGACTGACCTCGTGGAGAGTCCAGATGGGGAAGATAAATTGGGGCAACCCATGATCAATATTGCCTATGTAAATGAATTTGGAAATTTTGAAATATTTCTGCTTCCTTATTTTCGAGAACGGACTTTTTCGGGAATTGACGGGCGGTTTCGAGGCAGTCCGGTTGTAAATATGGAAACCGCAAGCTATCTCAGCGGTAATGGCAACAATCATCTCGATGCTGCTTTTCGCTGGTCTCACTACATGGATGAACTGGATTGGGCTTTATCCTATTTCGAGGGAACTGATCGGGAACCGCGATTGTATAAGAATGCAGATGGAACCACACTTAAACCGGTTTATGGACAGGCCAGGCAAGCCAGTCTCGAAATACAGTACACAATTAGCGACTGGCTGCTCAAAGCCGAAGTCTTATCCAAGCACAGTGACCTGAATGGAAACTACTGGGCTTCAGTAACCGGATTTGAATACACTTTTGCCAATGTTCACAGAGGCATGGATGTGGGCTTTCTTTATGAATACCTTTATGACGATCGCAAAGAGCTTGCTGGAAGCGGATTGGATAATGCGACCTTTCTGGGTTCACGGGTGGCATTGAATGATGAAAATGGATTTGAGTTACTGATTGGGACTATCTTTGACCACCAAACTGGACGAATGAATAATGCGTTCCTTGAGTCAACTCGGCGCATTAATGAAAACTGGAAATGGACTTTAGAGGGTAATTTTCTGGTGAGTCCCAGATCCGGCAGTTTTCTTGAACAGGTAAAGCGCGACGATTATCTGCAGGCAAGCTTGTCCTTCTTTTGGTAAGAGGCCCAATATTTATTCATCTGCTCGAATTTCGTCACCCAAGTAAATGATTTTCGAGTCGAGGTCGTATTGTTGCAGGTCAGCACCCTGTAGATCGAGTGCGGAAGGAAAGGTACGGGGACTAATCTCAACGGTGGATTCTTCACTGACTGTGTATCCGGCCTTTTCAAGCCAGCGTCTGGCCCGCTTACTTTGATCAGATCGCGAACTTTCAAGCGAATCGATTCCTGTTTTATTCTTAACCGGGGAAAATTCTTCGAGTCGATCCGCTTCTAAAATGAGCGGATTTTTGGCTAAGGGGAGGGCGTCGAATACAAAGGTTTCAAATTTAACGGCATTGGGTTTTTCCGGAGTTACAAGATCTCCGTTTTCGTTTAAATGTGCGACTTTTTTTTCCGCTCTATGGTAGGGCAGTTTAATTTCCCCACTGGCAAACTGTTCGATAAAATCTCGGCGAAGAATATGAATTGCCGGACTTCCTGCTCGGTATTTGATTCGTCCATCCTCTTCTTTTTCAAGGGCTTTTTCCTCAGGTAAATCGGAATATTCGATTATTGAAATCCGGTCTCCGGTCGAAACAAAGTTACCCAGTTTTTCAAATGGTCCGGTTTTGGTAAGTGAGCGGCTGGACATATCGGAAGTCTGTAAATCATGTAGTCCGATAAAGAGGGGATTGATTATGCTGACCAGGGGGTTGTCCACTTGGAAATAGGACACATGTTCAACGCCACGCTGTGCCATATCGGTAATCGAACCGGAATCAATCAGCGCTTTTAGGGAACCGCCGTGCCCGTTGGGCGAGAGGGCGAGATTGTCCTGAGAGGCTAGGAGTAAATTTCCATCGAAGTCAGTTGCGGGCATGACTCCCTGAGTAAAGAATTGAAGATTTTCTTTTCCTAATCCGTAGTAATTATTTTTTTTAAAATGTGAGGTCGTTGCTTCCAAATTTAAAGGACTGCACATGATATACCATGGAATTGTGACCTCATACTTCTCCGCTATCCCGCGAATTTGTTCGGCAAAGAGTTGGAAGAGTGGTTTATTTTTAATTGGACTAACTGGGAGGGTCCCTTTAGGACCTTCGTACCCCAATCGCGTACCTTGTCCACCCGCAACGGTGAATGCAGCGGTTTTACCAGCACGGATCATGTCTTCGCCATGCTTAAAGGCCCGATCATAAAGCTCTTCCTGGTCATGACTTTCAGGAACAAGTGGAAAGTAGGAAGCGGGTCCGTATTCATTGGGTAAGCCGACAGCATCCTTTTTAAAAACACATTCATTCAACGCTGATTTCAGTTCATCCCAGTCAAGGGTTTGAACTTGTTTAAATAGCTCGGCACTACTGGAAGAAAGGCGAGACATTCGAGTTTTATTTGTATCAATTATGTGCATTTGAAAGCTATTTCCTACCTACTTTATTCATCGCTGGCAACTGCAACTGGGTAAAGCCAATGAAGCTCGAAGTCGAAAAAACTGAGGGGTGAAACAATATTTCTATATTAGGACAGGAGGTCGAGTTGGGGCTTGCCTTTGTGTGCAACCGTGAAGGGTCGGACGGTGGGGCTATAGAGCACATGATCGACAGGAATCCCCAAGGCGTGCGCAATTGTTGCGTTAAAATCAGGAATGGTCATGGAGTTTTCGATCACTTCTTCGCCCCCTTCGGAAGTCTTACCATGAACATATCCGCCCTTAAATCCTCCTCCTGCGAGAACGCTGGTGAATGCCTGCGGATAATGGTCTCTTCCCACATTTTGGTTAATCTGCGGAGTGCGACCAAATTCGGTGGTTAAAACTACAACAGTGTCGTTAAGCTTACCAACTCGCTCTAAGTCCTCAAGCAGGGCGGCTACAGCCTGATCCATAGTGTGGCAGAGCTCTGGTAGGGAGGTAAAGTTGTTTTGGTGGGTATCCCAGCCCCCGAAACTGACTTCAACCGAGCGAACATTTCGTTCGATTAAGCGACGGGCAAGCAGGCAGCCCTGACCGAAGGGCTCGCTGCCATAACGGGATTTCGTTTTTTCATCCTCCCGATGAATATCAAAGGCGGCTAGGTCCGGGCTGTCCATTAACCGGACCGCATCCGCATACATATGACCGTAAGCTCGAATTGGTTTGGAATGATATCGTTTGAGGAATTCTGCATCAATATCATTGGCGAGGTTTATTCGTCTCTCAAAGCGATTTTTCTCAACCAAGGACCGTGCGTATTTGAGCCCGGACTGGGGTTCATTGATGGCGAGCGGCTCGAATTCGGGTTCAAAAAATCCCCCGCTTCCATGAAAACGACTTTCGCGCCCGACAAAGACCGATGCGGGTAGGGTAGGGTTGAGTTTGCCCTTAAGTTTATGATACCAGGAGCCAATACCGGGGTGTCGAATAGTTGCCCGTTGTTGGTAGCTGGTGTGCATGAAATAATTTCCTTTTTCATGATCTCCCGCGGTGGAAGTGAGTGAGTTCACGATGCAGAGTTTGTCGGCGTGCCTGGCCAAGTTGGGGAGATGACTCGAGACACGGATGCCATCCACATTGGTATTGATCGGCTGGGTTGACCCCTGATTTTCATGACCTGTTTTGAGGTCGAAGGTGTCAAGATGGCTCATGCCTCCTTCCATATAAAGATAAATGAGCTGCTTCGCAGGATCAGCGAGCTGTGGAATGGCACTTTCCTTCCCGGCGGCTCCAAAGCTATTGCTCGCGGAAACCCCAAGAAAGCTTCCGGCAGCGAGTTCGAGAAAACGGCGGCGGTTATAATCTGTCTTAATCATTGGATAAATATAAATTGGCGTGAATTCAGGAGAGCCCAGACAAGGTCTTCGATGGTTTCTTCCCCGTGGGTTTGATAACTGACAAGAATTCTTTCCATTTCTATTTGCGTGGGTTTTCTTGTAAGCATGGATCGGTAAATGAGATCAATCTTATCCTCTGGTTTTTGCAGTGCAGCGAGTAACCCACCAAGAAATGCGTTTGAGTTTTGAATGGCAACATTCAGGGGGCTGTTGAGCAAGTATAAAGCCTGTGGGACGGATGCATGGGATGAAGAGTTGTCGATTACTTCTCGGTCTGACTGGCCAAAGTCCCGTAAAAAATGTCCACGCTTGGCAGGTGATTCCAATTCCACCGCCCGTGCCATTTGTCGGACCACATCCCGAAAATGACGCAGGGATAGTCGCTCCCTGTCCTCCCACCGCCTGCGTTCGTTTGGATCCAGATTACCCGGCGCTTTTCGGGGTCGTGCCTGAGATATTCGATCATTGGTTTCCATTGTAGTTGTGTCCATTGAACTCCCCATCATGGAGCTCCCAATCATCATCGCAGGGTTTGCTTGGTTGTCCTTGAGGTCAACCAGGACCAGTTCGCGATTCTTTGTTTCCATAGCACGGACTTTTACTTTGAGTTCATCCGTCAATTTTCTGGCAAGTTCATTATTGGATTGAGCATATGCGGAAGAGATTTTTTTCTCATATTCAACCTGTTCGGCCCGCATTTCACGTCGTTGTGCACCGGCTTCCCTTATTCTGGGCAAGACTTCTTCAATAGGTCTGCCTTCAAGGCTCTGGTAAATTGCTTTCGTTCGGGCAATCCGTTCCTGGGTCCGTTTCTTATTTGGGGCATAAGTGTCCACATTAGGGAGAATGAGCGTGGTAATGGAATCCCAGATTTGTTCGGCACTCATTCGCTTTAACAGCGGGCCGGCAAAATGAAATTTCATTCCCGGGGAATGATCTTCCAGGTGCATTTCCCTGCGGAAAAGTTCAGTGTGAAAGAGAACATTTTGAAAAGCACGGATGTCGTAATCAAGTTCCTGCATTAAATTTTCAAGAAAATGGAGTAATGCTGGTTGGTTGATTTCGGTTCGATCCGTCAAGTTGTCCACAGGTTCAAAGATTCCGTGACCAAACGCTCGTTTCCATAGTCGATTAACAATCACTCGGGTGAAGCGAGGATTTTCGGGAGAGGTTAACCAGTTTGCATAGGCATTTTTTCGTTCCGTCTGATCTTCAAGATGAGGGATTTCCGGTCCAAACATGGTGCCGGGTTTAACAATCTCCTCGGGCGCACCGTTGTCATACTGGTAATCGTGAGGGAGTTTGAGGGGTTTGTCGTCATGGTGCTTTACCTGAACATTAGAAATATGCCCGTAAAGCATGTTGACAGACTGAGAAACCGGATTGTCAAAATCTTCGACTTTTTTTCGAGCCGCAATGGCCCGAACTGCGGCTTCTTTGAATTGTTCCTTGGTGAGGTTATTTCGTTCTAGGTAACCCGGTGCATACGGCTGACCAAGCCAGTCGTCGATTTTTGATTCATCATGAATATGGGGAAAGTCTTCAAAACCTGCCTCTTTCTTATAAGCGGCATTCTTTCTTTTTCCAAAATCCTGATAGACCCGCTGACGGTTTGAATTTTTGGCAACCCCCATACGAACATCAAAATCATAGGTATAAGCAGCCATTTTGAAATAATCCATTTGGGTCCATTTGTCGAATGGGTGGTCGTGGCACTGAGCACATTCCAAACGGGTACCCAGGAAGATACGGACTGAATTGGACATATTGTCGAGGGCCATACCTGCATCCCTCAGATAGTAGGCGGCGGCAGGGTTGTCAAAAATCAGTCCATGCCCGCTTACCAGTTGGTGTACGAGGTCATCGTAAGGAGTGTTGTTTCTTATCTGGCTTTTGATCCATTCCCGATAATAAAGAGTATAATCAACATTCGTGGGAATCCGCAGCAGATCCGCCCAAAATTGATAGTGATGAGCCGTGTAGCCCGGATCATTTGAAAGTAATTTTTGAATCAGTTCTGAATGTTTGTTTTTGGAGTTGGAATTGAGGAAATTATTTGCTTCTAAAATCGTGGGTATACGGCCGATGATCGAGAGGTAAATTCGTCGGAGGAATAGACCGTCACTGATAAGAGGATTGGGGTTCAGGTTCTCACTTTTTAAGTGAGCATTCAGGAGTTCGTCGATTTTTTCAGCGGCCGGGCGCGGATCAAATGAGGTGGTTCCGGAAGGTTTTTTTTCACTCAACGAAATAGCTTCAATTGCATTATTTGAATCGGTGGTTTGTGTGCTTAAATCAGTCTTTTCACCTGTAAAAAAGTAGATAATACCTCCGATCAAAGAAATTGAAACTAAAGCCACCCCGCTGAGAACATAAATTTTTCTACAGGTTTTGGGAACCGGTTTGGCGGTCTGTTGTTCAAGCGTTGCCCGCACCTTTACGGATGGGGTGTGCTCCGGATTCTTATCCTTCTGCTCGGGTTCTTCTCGGGCGGGTAGGGGGTTTTCAGATATACCGGGAACCAAAGATAACTTGACCCAATTGGCTCCATCATAACAGGCCAGATCATCCTCAGTAAAGTTTTTCGCCTTGAGGTATTCCCTCAGCTGAGCAACGGAGTAGGGACCGAAATTTTTATCATCTCTGTGAACATATACTTTCATACTTTACTGCTCGTCGAGGGTCTTTCTATGTTTTAACAGATTACGATTACGAACCTCATTCTCTTGAATTAGATCAAGATTATTATTTTGTTCAGGATGCGGCCCAACTTGAAAAACCTGCAGGTTATCAAAGGAAGCTCCCGCCTGATCTACCTGAAAAGCAAGATCAGTCCGTTGCTTTTTAATCATCGGGTGTTTTGCATAAACCATGTGTTTGTGGTCGAGATGAGCAACTAGATGATCATCGATAAATTCGATGGTCATCGTATACCATTTGCCTTCTTTGAAATCGTGAGCACATTCGCCATGTCTCGTTGGAAACCATGTCCCTCTTTTGTCCTGTTCGGTTTGAATAAAAAAAATGTCTTTTTGAATGTGGAGTACGGTCTTGTAACTATCATTTGAACCCGTGATTAAGCGAATATCTGTGGCTCCATTAAATTGAAAATCAAATCGTATCAAAGCATCCTGGAAATTTGGATCTTTGTAAAAAATCCGTTTATTTGTACCTCCCTTTTGGTTGCGTAATAGAACTCCACCTTCCACCTGCCATTCTTTTTGAAAAAACCAATTCTTACTGACCTGATCTTCAGAGAAATGTTCACCGAAAAGAAGATTTCGTGTCTGAGTAAGCAAGGGTCGGGACGGGATCTGTGCACCAATTTTTTCACGCCAAACCTTAAGGTCACGGTATAGTTTTTGAACAACTTCCGATTTGGATTCTGCAAGATTTGTTTTTTCCGACGGATCATTTTTCAGATTAAAAAGTTCAAACTTTTTAGGATCAAAGTATTCAATTAGTTTCCAATCCCCATGGCGGATGGCACCACTTGAGATTCCGCCAAGAAAGTGAGGCCGATCTAATGGGTAGTGCCAATGCAGGGATTTACGCGAGACAGCGGAAGATGGATTTCGCCAAGTGGCCAGAGTGGATACTCCATCCAGTTTTTGCTTGGGATCGGGTTTGATGTCTGCTGCATCAAGGAGGGTGGGGTAAAAGTCATGATTAACCACCGGCTGGGCACAGGTTTTGGTTCGCGGGATATTTCCATCGGGCCAGCGAACGATTAGCGGAACCCGAATACCACCCTCATATAGCTGGCTTTTGCCGCCACGAAGAGGGGCATTGGATGTGACATTAGTTTCTCCTCCATTGTCACTGGAAAAAATGAAAATGGTGTTTTCTGCAATGCCAAGAGAATCGAGTTTTTTCATCAGGAGTCCAACCCCGTGGTCAATGCTTTCAAGCATCGCAGCCAGGTGTGGGTTATGATCCTGTGCCCAATGTTCACAGTCTTCTCCCGAGAAGCCCGCATCTTTGCACAGGTAACAGTTTGTCCTGTCTGTTTTTCCAGGCGTGTGTTTTTCCCGATATTTTTTTACGAGGTCGGGCCGACCATTTAGAATCGTATGAGGTGCATAGTGGCTGAGGTAGAGAAAGAAGGGCTTTTCTTTGTTTCGCTCGATGAAATCAACTGCTTCCAGGTTCAAGCGGTCGGTTAAGTATTCTTCTTTTCCCATTCGATTATTTGGAAGATCTATCCATGAGATGGGTTGGGTACGAAATACATAAGGCCAAAAATTGGCCCCATTCCCCACACCCTTAATTTCACTTCCAATATTCCAATCGAAACCATGGTCCTTGGGTCGCACCTCAAATTGTGCATCCTGGTATTTATATCCAGTCAGGTGCCACTTACCCACCATACCTGTCTTATATCCATTACGTTTTAGGATTTTGGGAAGGGTTAGCTGGCTTACCGGAAGGGCATTGGATGAATTTGGGCGGAGGTAGTCCAGTATACCCACCCGGGCTGGGTGTTGACCGGTTAGCAGGGCGGCTCGGTAAGGAGAGCAAACAGGAGCCGCAGCATAGGCATGGGTGAAGCGGACTCCTTGCTTGGCTAGCTTATCCAGGTTGGGGGTTTCATTAAAAGTGTTTCCATAGCAACCCAATTCAGCCCAGCCCAAATCATCCGCCAATACAAAAATAATATTTGGTTTCTCCGCATGCAGGGAAAAAGTACACGTAATGAAAAAAAGGAACAAATGACAGATTTTTTGAAAGATCATTTGAAAGAAAGAGTAATTGAGGTTTTGGCTGACTTTTCATCGGCGAGAAAGGACAGGTAGTCAGAATGGGTTGCATTTTGCTCGGTAAAAGTGGCTCCGTTCAATTGAGGATCCCGGGAAAGTTCACTTTGATCCAGCCAAGGCTCAAATTGAACCCGAAGTGGGCAGTTGGAAACAGTAATCGATTTTTTCTTCTCTCCCAGGAAACCTTTTTTGCGTTCGAATCGAACTTGGGTCCAACCATCTTGATTACCTATGGGAATATCGAATTCCATCCATTCCCAAGGGGTGGGCATGGAATCCTTAATATGCAATACATTATCTGGGATTGAATAGGATAAGCCAGCCAACCCTTCAATAAAGAGAAGGATTTTACCGGCATTAAAATTGGAATATTGATCGCCAAACAAAGCAAGGTCACGGCGGTAAGCCTCCGGGGCCATTGGAATTCCCCATTCCTTATGAAAGTTATAATTTTCCAAGTGATTAAGAGTCAGATCGGAAGCAATTTTGGGGAATCCCTGGCGAAAGATTCCATCTAAGGTGAAGTAGGCTGTATCCGGGGTATAGCCAAAGGACTGATCGTCCGCAGAGTTGAAAAGACTCATTGATTTTTTTGCCATCGCTAAGGGAAAGAACTCACCGAAGAATCCACGTTCTTTGTTCAAGGCCCATGAGTGAATCAATCTTTCCGCATATTCTCGGGGGAAGTGCTTGGAACGCATAGCCCAAAAAGCGGTGGTCATGAGCATACCATCTCTTCCACCCATGAAATAATCTTTATGTCCATTCGCTTCCCAGCGTTGATCAAACATAAGTCGAAGGTGTTTTGGGTCTTGGTTGATTCGCTTTTTCCAATGGTCGACATCAGAATTATTTCCAGAAATTACCGCCATTTTTTCAAGGGCTCTTCCCACTTCTGCGTCATTCATGGCAAATCCAACCAAGTTCTTCCAGA
>TARA_B110000003_G_scaffold92836_1_pt1 | contig 15257 bp, 17 predicted proteins | sample TARA_B110000003 | Tara Oceans TARA_B110000003 (sample SAMEA4396424) | marine metagenome | biome: Westerlies Biome; feature: [SRF] surface water layer (ENVO:00010504); material: water (ENVO:00002006), including particulate matter (ENVO:01000060) such as... | depth 5 m
TGAACCACAAGATAAAAAAGCAGCTGAACCACAAGATAAAAAAGCAGTATTAAAAAAGGATTAACTTTTGGCTCAAAACAATTCTCTTGGTGGGTTAAGTCAAATGAGCGAATTAAAAAGTCGCTTACTTTTTCTTCTTGGTGCTTTAATTATTTTTCGTCTAGGAGCGCATATTCCTGTTCCTGGAATTGATCCATTAGAATTAAAAAAGCTTTTTGACTCTCAAAGTGGCGGAATTCTTGGAATGTTTAATATGTTTTCGGGAGGGGCTCTAAGTCGTTTTACAGTATTTGCTCTTGGAATTATGCCTTATATTTCAGCATCAATTATTATGACTCTTTTAACTTCAATGAATACAAGATTAAAAGAGCTTAAAAAAGAAGGTCAGGCAGGACAAAGAATTATAACTAACTATACAAGACAAGCCACAGTTGTGTTAGCAGCTTTCCAAGCACTAGGAATAAGTGTGGCTCTAGAGGCCCAACCTGGATTAGTTTTAGACCCTGGACTAGTCTTTAGATTTACTGCAATTGTAACGTTAGTAAGTGGAACAATGTTTTTAGTTTGGTTAGGTGAGCAAATAACTGAACGTGGAATTGGTAATGGTATTTCTATGATTATTATGGCAGGTATTGTTGCAGGATTGCCAAGTGCTTTGGGAAATACACTTGAGCTTACTAGAACAGGAGCTTTTTCAATTCCTTTAGTATTTTTTCTTATCACAGCTGTTATTCTTGTGACAGCATTAGTTGTTTATGTGGAAAGAGGACAAAGAAGAATTACAATTAATTATGCTAAACGACAGATAGGAAATAAAATGTATGGAGGACAATCTTCACATTTACCACTTAAAATAAATCAGGCAGGTGTGATACCTGCTATTTTTGCTTCAAGTATAATTCTTTTTCCTGCAACAATAGCTGGGTGGTTTGGTTCAAATCAAAATATGTATTGGTTAAAAGATATAAGTGCAGCTATTTCACCAGGACAACCTATTTATATCTTGTTATTTGCAACGGCAATTATCTTTTTTGCATATTTTTATACTGCAATTACTTTTAATCCTGATGAAACAGCAGATAATTTAAAAAAAGGTGGTGCGTTTGTTCCGGGAATAAGACCAGGACAACAAACAGCTCGATATATAGATACAATTATGGGTCGATTAACACTAATAGGAGCAATTTATATTGCTGGTGTTTGTTTAGTACCTGAATTTCTTATACTTAAATTTAATACTCCTTTTTACTTTGGTGGAACCTCTCTTCTTATTATTGTTGTTGTTACAATGGATTTCATGACACAGGTACAATCTAGAATGATGTCTTATCAATATGATGGATTATTAAAGAAGGCAAATTTTAAGTCTGGGCCAGGGAGAGGTGGGCTCTAGTTATGGGAAAAGAAGATATTCTTGAAATGGAGGGTGAAGTTTTAGAAAATCTTCCAAACGCAACCTTTAAAGTAAAATTAGAAAATGGGCATGAAATTTTAGGTTATATATCAGGAAAAATGAGGATGAATTACATTAGAATCTTACCTGGAGACAAGGTAACAGTTGAAATTTCTCCTTACGATCTTTCAAAAGGAAGAATAACATTTAGAGAAAAATAAACTTATTTGATTGAAATTAAGGAAATAATATGAGAGTTAGAGCATCAGTAAAAGCATTGTGTAGGAATTGCAAGGTAATTAGGAGAAAAGGTGTAGTAAGAGTTATTTGTAAAGACCCGCGCCATAAACAAAGACAAGGTGCATGTCATTAATTTAACATTGTTAAGATTGGAAAAAATAGTTATAATTTGAGGCTTTATTAAAATAATGCCGTTTTTATTGGAGTATTTGTATGGCTCGTATTGCAGGAGTAAATGTACCAGATAATAAACACGCTGAGATAGCGTTAACTTCCATCTATGGTATTGGTAGAGTAACAGCAAAGAAAATATGTATTGCTGCTGGTGTTAAAGAAACATCAAAACTTAAGGATTTAAATGATTCTGATGTTGAAAAGCTTAGAGATCAACTAGATAATTTTACTGTGGAAGGTGATCTCCGCCGAGAAGTAACAATGAATATTAAGCGCTTAATGGATCTTGGTTGTTATAGAGGTGTCAGACATAGAAGAGGTTTACCTGTTAGAGGACAGAATACCAAAAATAATGCAAGAACAAGAAAAGGCCCCATCCGAGCAATCAGGAAATAACAAAGGTAAAAAATAGAATGGCAAATGATAATATCAGAGTAAAAAAGAAAGTTAAAAAAAATGTTGTCGAAGGAATAGCTCATGTTCATGCTTCTTTTAATAATACTATTATTACGATTACTGATCGCCAAGGAAATGCCTTATCTTGGGCAACTTCTGGGGGAGCTGGATTCAAAGGCTCAAGAAAAAGTACTCCTTTTGCAGCACAAGTTGCGGCAGAAGCAGCAGGTAAAGCAGCTCAAGAATTCGGAGTAAAAAATATTGAGGTTAGAATTAAAGGACCAGGTCCTGGCAGAGAATCTTCTGTAAGAGCATTGAATTCAATAGGTTTAAAAATTACTAGCATTCAAGATGTAACGCCAGTACCACATAATGGTTGCAGACCACCAAAAAAGAGAAGAATTTAATTTTGTACCGTCAAAAGAAACTAATAGGAGAATAGAATTGGCTAGAAATCTTGACCCAAAATGTCGTCAATGTCGAAGAGAAGGCGAAAAACTTTTTCTAAAAGGTGAAAAATGTTTCACTGAGAAATGTGCAATAGAAAAAAGAAATTACCCACCAGGGCAACATGGTCAAAGAAGAGCATCACGCTTATCTGATTATGGGGTTCAATTAAGAGAAAAACAAAAGCTAAGAAGAATATATGGCATCTTGGAAAAGCAATTCAGAAGTTATTATAATGAAGCAGATCGAAAAAAAGGAATAACCGGTGAAAATCTCCTTCAACTTCTCGAATGCAGATTAGATAACATAACTTACAAAATGGGAATGGGTGCTTCAAGAACAGAAGCTCGACAAATCGTAAAGCATAATAGTATTCTTGTAAATGGAAAACGAGTTAATATCCCGTCCTATCAGGTACAGCCCGGAGATGAAGTTTCTATTGATGGTAGTTCAAAAGACCAATTAAGAATCAAATCTGCAATTGAAGCCGCAGAGGAAAGAGGTTTTCCAGAGTGGTTGGAAGTTGACAAAAAAGCATTTAAAGGCATTTTTAAGAACAAGCCTGAACGTGATGACCTACCTGCAACAATTAATGAATCATTAGTTGTTGAGCTTTATTCAAAATAATCAGTTAAGTAAAAAATAAAAGGATACCACCAATGGAAATGAACCCAACAGAATATTTAAAACCTAGAATTGTTGATGTTGACGTAGTAAGCCCCCAAAGAGCAAAAGTAATTCTTGAACCAATGGAAAGAGGATTTGGATTTACTTTAGGAAACTCTATTAGAAGAGTCTTACTTTCATCAATTCCAGGTTTTGCAATTACTCAAGTCAAGATAGACGGAGTTGTTCATGAATATTCAACTCTAGACGGCGTTCAAGAAGATGTTGTAGATGTTCTTCTGAATATTAAAAAAGTGGCTTTAAAAATGCATAATACTTCTGAAGCTACGATAACATTGAACAAAAATGAAGAAGGCCCAGTTACTGCAGGTGATTTTGAAGTTGGTCATGATGTTGAGATTATAAATCCAAGTCATGTGATTGCTCATTTAAATAAAGGTGGAAAATTAAATATTGAGGCTAAAGTAGAAATGGGTAGAGGTTATCAGCCTGTTCCAGTTAGAACAAAGGGTACAGAAAGTGATAATGTTCTTGGCTTTATTATGATAGATGCATCTTTTAGTCCTATTACAAAAGTAAGTTATGTTGTTGAAAGTGCCCGTGTAGAGCAAAGAACAGATCTAGATAAATTAATTATGGACGTAGAAACAAACGGTGTAGTTGATGCTGAACAAGCTATTCGAGATGCAGCAAGAATTCTTATGGGACAATTATCTGTGTTTGCCAACCTCGAAAGTGAGTTGACTGAAGTAGAAGTTCAACAAGCACCAGTAATAGATCCATTGCTTCTAAGAACAGTTGATGATCTTGAGTTAACTGTTAGATCAGCAAATTGTTTAAAGGCTGAGAATATACATTATATTGGTGATCTAGTGCAAAGGAATGAAAGTGATTTATTAAAGGCACCAAATCTAGGTAGAAAATCATTAAATGAAATTAAGGATATTTTAGCTTCAAAAGGTTTATCATTAGGAATGCAAGTTGAAAATTGGGCAGTAGCTGATCAAGAGTCAGCATAAATAGAAAGAATATGGAGTAAGAAAATGCGACACGGAAAAAATCATAGAAAGCTTAATAGAACAAGTAGTCATAGAAAAGCAATGTTTAAAAATATGGTAACTTCGTTACTTAAGCATGAAATTATTAGAACAACATTACCAAAAGCTAAAGAATTAAGAGGTTATGCTGAGCCATTAATAACTCTCGCAAGAGATTCAAGTGTTCATAATCAACGACTTGCATTTAGCAGATTAAGAGATAGAGAGACTGTTGTAAAATTATTTGGTGAGATTGGTCCTAGATATAGTAAAAGGAATGGGGGTTATACAAGAATATTAAAATGTGGCTTTCGTAAAGGTGATAATGCACCCATGGCTTATATTGAGCTTGTTGATAGACCGACAGAAGAAAAAAAAGAAGTATTAGATGAAACAAAAATTACTGAAGCCAAAGAAGTCAAGCCAGTCTTAGATGAAGAAGAAAAAACTAAGCCGACTAAAAAAAAGGAAAGTAAAAAAGCTGAAAAAAAAGTTTAATTTAAATCATCTAATTAAATTTATTTAAAGCCAGCTTCGCTGGCTTTTTTATTATTTAAAACTAAGTTAAGAAAAATACATATAATAGAAGAAACAATTTTACAAATTAGCTTAATAAAATTATGAAAAAAAATACTGAGAAAAAAGAAAACTTATCTTATATTTTAGATCAAATCGATTCTTTGATTGGCAAACAAAATACAACAGAAAGTATTATTGATGTTGAAGATTTGGTAAAGCATAAGCTTATTAATAATTTAGCTAACAAAGAAAATTTAAAATCTCTTCAAAATTTATTAAACAACCTTCATCCATCTGATATTGCTGATATTCTTGAAGCACTCCCATTAGACAGAAGATTGACAATATGGGAGTTAGTAAAATCAGAAAATGATGGCGATATCCTTGTTGAGGTATCTGATGCTGTTAGGCAAACTCTTATTGCTGACATGGATAAAACAGAATTATTAGCTGCTGCTGAACAATTAGATACAGATGAAATAGCTGATATAGCAAGTGACCTTCCTAACGATGTTCTAAATGATTTACTTGAAAGCTTAAATGTTCAGAACAGAGAAAGACTTGAATCAGCTTTATCTTACCCAGATGAATCAGTTGGTGCATTAATGGATTTTGATATTGCGACAATTCGTGATGATATTACACTTGAAGTTGTACTTAATTACCTTAGAAAAATAAAAAAATTACCTGATCATACTGATAAATTGTTCGTAGTAGATCGATATGGATCAATTGTTGGGGTTCTCCCTTTAGAAAGAATTGTAGTGAATGATTCACAAGTGAAAGTTAAAGACGTGATGGCAAACGATACAGTTGTTTTTAAGCCAGAAGATACTGCACATGAAGCATCAAATGCTTTTGAGCGTTATGATTTGGTTACAGCGCCGGTAGTTGATGATTCCAGAAAGTTACTTGGTAGGCTAACTGTTGATGTAGTTATGGACTATATTCGTGAGGAGACAGAAACAGAAAAATTATCTCTAGTAGGCCTTAGAGAAGAAGATATGTTTTCTACAATTTGGAAATCAGTTCAAAATCGATGGGCATGGTTAGCCATTAATTTAGTTACAGCACTTATAGCATCAAGAGTAATAGGTATTTTTGAAGGTTCAATCGAAAAAGTTGTAGCTCTTGCAGCCTTGATGCCAATAGTTGCAGGAATTGGTGGAAATTCTGGTAATCAGACTACAACTATGATTGTGAGAGCTCTTGCCTTAAGTCAGGTTACATTTAGTAATCTTCGTTTACTTATGTTTAAAGAGATTGGGGTGGCATTGTTAAATGGTATTCTTTGGGGGAGTGTTTTAGGAATTTTTGCATACTTGCTTTATGGCAATATACAATTAGGATACGTAATGACTGCTGCAATGATACTGAATTTAATTTTATCAGCAATAATGGGTGTTATGATACCTCTAGTATTGAATCGTATGGGTAAAGATCCTGCAGTCGGATCAAGTGTTCTCATAACTGCGATGACAGATAGTGGGGGTTTCTTTATATTTTTAGGATTAGCTACTTTAGTTTTATTATAAAAAATTATGAATAAGTTTGAATTTATAAAAAATAATTTTAGTTTAGATTTTCTGATGTCCATACCTATTTTATGGCAATTATGTGCAATTCTTCTAGCAATAGGATTATCCTTTTTTACCAATCAAATTATAAAAAATTATGTGATCGGTTCGGCTGGAAAAAACTGGAAAATAGCAACAGATGGAATAGTTAGGATAATTTCACCAATTATTATTTTAATTGTTCTTTTCTTCTCAAAGATATATTTAGAAACCTTTCAGACAGCCTCAATTTTAGGAATTGCTATAACTCTTATTAATGCATTAATCATAATTCGATTAGGAGTTTATTTTATTAGATATCTTGTAAAGCCAAGACCTTGGATTCGTGCTTTGGAGAATACAATTGCTTCGTTAGTATGGGTGATAGTTGCATTGTATTTATTTGGACTTCTTTCACCAATTAGAGAATCACTTGTCCAAGTTCAGTTTAGTTTTGGCGATAATGATTTTTCATTATTTTTAGTATTGCAAGTTTTATTTGGCTCTGCTTTAGCTGTTCTTTTTGCAGTAACTCTAGGTCAATTTATTGAAAATAGATTGATGAAGGTAGATCAATTAGATATGAATGCTAGGGTGATGTTAAATAAGGTTTTCAAAATAACACTTTATGTTGTCGCAGTAGTTGTTGCATTATCATCTATTGGCCTAGATTTAACATTTTTATCAGTATTTGGCGGCGCTTTTGGTGTTGGTTTAGCATTTGGTATGCAAAAGATTGCTAGTAATTATGTTTGTGGGTTTATTATCTTGCTTGACAAATCAATCCATATTGGCGATATTTTGATGGTCGGCGAGCACTACGGTGTAGTTACCCTTATAAGGTCAAGATATACTGTATTGAGAAAACTAGATGGTATCGAAGTGATTATTCCAAATGAGACTTTAATATCTGAAAATATTATCAATCACACATTAACTGATAGAAAATCTAGAATATCTATTGATGTTCAGATTAGCTATAAATCTTCTGTAGATAAGGCATTTGAAATTTTATTAAATTCAGCAAAGAATGAGTCGCGTGTTTTGAATGATCCTGCCCCATCAGTATTTTTAATGAAATTTGCAGATAGTGGTATCGATATAATGCTATCTTTTTATATTGTAGATCCCGAAGAAGGATCATGGGGGTTAAAATCTGATATTTATCGTGAGATTTGGGATGAGTTTCAGAAACATGGTATCGAAATACCATATCCTTATAGAACAGTTGAGATTATAAACTCAGATAAAGATAAATAAATTATTTTATTTTATTCTCTTTATAAATGACGTGCTTTCTGATTGTAGGATCAAATTTCTTAATCTCAATCTTATCAGGCGTTGTTCTTTTGTTTTTGGTTGTTGTGTAAAAGTGACCTGTTCCTGCTGACGAGTCTAGTCTAATTTTCTCTCTCATCTAATTAAACCTTCTTCCCTTCTGCTCGCATTTTTGCAATTACGGCATCAATTCCTAATTTATCAATTGTTCTAAGAGCTGCACCAGATATACGCATAGATACCCAACGATTTTCGCTCTCAACCCAAATTTTTCGATTTTGTAGATTTGGAAGAAAACGACGTCTTGTTCTATTGTTTGCGTGGGATACATTGTTTCCCGTTACAGTTTTTTTTCCAGTTACTTCACATACACGAGCCATAACAAATTCCTTAAACAATTCTTAAAAAAGACGACTATTAAACCATATAAAGCGCTGTCTTTACAAGTCTTTTTTATGTTTTACCAGTACTACCAAAACCACCTTCACCCCGCTCAGTTTCTGGGAATTTTTGCACTTTGTTAAATTTTGCTTGAATAATAGGTAAAACAACTAATTGGGCTATTCTTTCTAAAGGGTTTATTAAGAAAGCATTTTCACTTCGATTCCAGCAAGATACTAAAAGCTCACCTTGATAGTCAGAATCAATCAAACCTACAAGATTTCCAAGTACTATTCCATGTTTATGTCCTAAACCTGAACGAGGTAAAATTACTGCTGCATAATTTGCATCTTTAATGTATATGGATATTCCAGTTGGAATTAAGAAAGTTTCACCTGGATTTAAAGTTTGGACATGCTCTATACAGGCTCTTAAATCTAATCCAGCGGAACCTATAGAAGCATAATGAGGTAAGTGATCTTCAATTAATGGATTTAGAACTTTATAATCAATTGATATGCTCATGAGTGATACCTCTTTTATTTTCTAATTTATTAATATGTTTTAAGATAGTTAAAGCTAATTCTTCTTTAGTCTTTTTGGGAACATGAATTACCTCATTTTTATCGATCATATAAATTTCAGCTGAATTCTGACCCATAGATTCATTTATACAGTTAGCTACAATCATTTTTAATTTCTTATTTTTAAGTTTAGCTTGCGCATTTTTTATAATATTTTTACTTTCAGCTGCAAAACCAACACAGAAAAGATCATTAAATTCAGAAGCTGTTTCTAGAAGAATATCAGTACTTGGTTGAAGTTCTAATGTTAACCCAGTACTTTTTTTTGTTAACTTTCCAGAAAAATTATTTGGTATAAAATCAGAAATTGCAGCTACACTAATAAAAATATCATTATTTTTTGCATTCTCTTTTATGTATTTATTCATCAACGAATGACTGGGGGCATAAATGCAATTTAACCCTGATGGCGGAACTTTTTCAGTACGGCCATAAATTAATGTTACTTTAGCACCTAGAGCATAAGCTTCATCTGCAATACTCAATCCCATTTTGCCAGAACTCAAATTTGTAATAGCTCGAGCATCATCAATTTTTTCAAAAGTAGCACCGCAAGAAATAAGAATATTTTTATTTTTAAGAATCGGAAAGTTTAATGATTTATTAATATCAAGTAATAACATCTTCTCATTTATAAGACGACCCATTCCCTCTTCTCCACATGCTTGCTCACCATTTTCTGGACCAGAAATGGCTATACCATCTTTGGTAATTAATTCAATATTTCTTTGTGTAGCAGGATTTTCCCACATACTTTTATTCATAGATGGTGCTATTAAAATAGGACAATTTCTAGCTAAGCAAACATTAGAAACTAAATCATCAGCTAAGCCTTGTGCTAGTTTTGCAATAAAATTTGCTGAGGCTGGGGCTACTAAAATAAGATCTGATTTTCTAGATTGGTTAATATGCTCCATACCATTTCCTTTGGAAGGCTCCCACATATTATCCAATACAGGTTTTCCTGATAAACCTTGTAAAGTTAATGGGCTGATAAATTCTCTTGCAGACTTAGTCATAATCACTTGAACATCAGCACCACGTTTTTTTAAAAGACGAATTAATTCAGCAGCCTTATAAGCAGATATGCTTCCTGTAACCGCTAGTATAATTTTCTTATTTATCATGATATTTAATATCCATAATGTATTAGAATCAATACATAATAATATTTATTTAATAAAATGAAAGTATAACAAATAATGTCAAATGTAATTGGTATAGATGGCTGTAGAGCTGGATGGATAGTAACAAAAATTTTAGATAATCAAGCACTAAGCTTTCAAATTATTCATGATTTGAATGATGAATACCTAAAAAATAATACTTTATCTCATATAGGTATTGATATTCCATTAGGACTTTCACCAAATGGAAAAAGAATAGCTGAAGTTGAAGCAAGATTTTTACTTAAAAAAAGGGCATGCACTATTTTCTCACCCCCAACTATAAATGCATTAAAAGCTAATAATTATATTGAGGCTTGCGAAATAAACTTTAAAGAATGTGGAAAGAGAATTTCAAAACAATCATGGAACTTATTTCCTAAAATTATTGAAGCCCAGAAATTTTTAGAAAATAATTTGGTAAAGAAACTAAAAGTATTTGAGATTCATCCAGAATTAAGTTTTATGGCAATGAATAATATGCAAGTAATAGAGGAAAGTAAAAAAAGTGATCTTGGAAAAAAAATACGAATAAAATTGATACAAAAGTTTTTTCCTAACTTCTCTTTAAAATTGGTACGAAATGAATATAAAAAAAATGTGGTACTTGATGACGATATTTTAGATTCTATATCTGTACTATGGTCAACTCAAAGAATAGTTGATAATATTGCTCAGTTCGTTCCAAAAGAATCTGAGAAAAATAATATGAGAATATATTTCTAGTTAATGCTTACTTTAATTAAAACAAAATTAATTTGGATATTTTTGTCCGTGTTAGGTGCGGTTGCTTTTTCTACAATAGCACTTAGTAGAGATGAGTCCATTAATGCACTATGGTTTATCACGGCCGCTGTATGTATTTATCTTGTTGCTTACAGGTTCTATGGTGCTTGGATAGCAGCAAAAGTGTTAGTTCTAGATGAATTCAAAGAGACACCTGCTGTAAAAAATAATAATGGCCGTGATTTCATTCCAACTAATAAATGGGTTGTATTTGGAACTCATTTTGCTGCAATTGCTGGACCAGGTCCACTTGTTGGACCAACACTTGCTGCTCAATTTGGTTATTTACCAGGAACAATATGGATATTAGTGGGTGCTGTGTTAGGTGGTGCAGTTCAGGATATGACCATTTTATTTTTTTCCGTTAGAAGAAATGGTAAAACTCTTGGCCAAATGGCGAAAGAGGAATTAGGTCAGCTTGCGGGAACTGCTTCATTGATAGCTACATTTGTAATTATGATTATATTAATATCTGTCTTAGGTCTTGTCGTTGTTAATGCAATGAAATATAGTCCATGGGCTACATCAACAGTAGCAGCAACTATTCCAATCGCAATGTTTATTGGATTCTATATGCGCTTTATAAGGCCTGGAAGAGTGTTAGAGGCTACTGCAATTGGCGTCACTCTTTTATTATTTGCAGTTTATCTTGGGGGTGAGATTGATCAATCTGAAACTTTGAGAATTTACTTTGACCATGGCGGCTTATTTTTAGCATGGTCGATTATTCTTTACGGCTTTGCTGCTGCAGTTTTACCAGTATGGATGCTATTAGCTCCTAGAGACTATTTATCAACTTTTGTTAAGCTTGGAACTATTATTTTTCTCGCAATAGCTATCGCAATTTTACAACCAGATATAAAAATGCCAGCTATAACAAATTTTTCTGATGGTTCAGGGCCAATATTTGGGGGCAGTTTATTTCCATTTGTTTTTATTACAATTGCTTGTGGAGCTATTTCTGGTTTTCATGCATTAATTTCATCTGGGACAACCCCTAAGTTAATCGATAATGAAAAATATATTCCAATGATTGGTTATGGAGGAATGCTTCTTGAATCTTTCGTTGCAATTATGGCAATGGTAGCAGCCTGTGTTTTAGAACCCGGGGTTTTCTTTGCAATTAATAGCCCAGTTGGAATTGTTGGATCTGATCCTTCAATAGTTATACAGACAATTAATTCCTGGGGTTTTCCGGTTACTCAAGATCAAATGGATCAGCTTGCTAAAGATGTTGGTGAAACTACTTTATTTGCTAGAACAGGTGGAGCACCTTCATTAGCGGTTGGTATGGCAAGTATTTTTGCTAATGCTTTTGGAAAAAATCTTTTAGCTATGTGGTATCACTTTGCAATTATGTTTGAAGCAGTTTTTATTTTAACCACATTAGATGCAGGTACAAGAGTAGGTAGATTTATGTTGCAAGATATTTTAGGTAATATCCATCCTAAGTTAGGAAGGACTTCATGGCTTCCGTCGACTATTCTTACGAGTGCAATTGTAGTTGCATGTTGGGGCTATTTTTTATACATAGGAGTTATTGACCCGAACGGTGGTGTAAATATTTTATGGCCACTGTTTGGTATTGCAAATCAAATATTGGCTGCAATTGCGTTAAGTGTTGGGACAGCAATATTGATTCGTACGGGTAGGATAAAGTTTGCATGGATTACTGGGATGCCACTAACTTGGTTAGCAATTATTACCTCTACTGCTGCTTTCCAAAAAATATTCAGTGAGGATGTGAGGGTTGGATTTTTAGCAGCTGCAAATTCTATGACTGAGAAAGTCAATACGGGATTATTAAACGAAGAAAAAATAAGCATAATGAATCAATTAATATTTAATCTTAGGTTTGATGCAGTAATTACAGCAATTTTAACGATAGTTTTATGGCTAGTTATTTTTGATGTAGTTAAGCTATTATTAAATAAAAATTACAAACAGCCCGGATTGGTCAATTGAGTAAACTTAAAATCATATGGAAGTTTATAAGAACATTAAGTGGGGATGATGCTTATGAAATTTATTTAAAAAATTTTATACCATGCAAAACCCATTTGGTAGCAGAGCCTTTAAGTAGAAAGGATTTTTATGCTAAACAACTTCAAGAAAAATGGAATAAGATAAATCGCTGTTGCTAATTAAACTCTATTTTTTGTTAAAAAATACATTGTAATCCCAATTCCAATCATTGGAATAGTTAGTAATTGACCCATAGAAAGGTTGAGGTAAAAAAGACCTAAAAAGCTATCAGGCTCACGAGTAAATTCTACTAGAAATCTAAAAAGACCATAAAAAATTAAGAATAATGCTGAAATATTTCCTGGTGGTCTTTTTTTATTTGAGTATAAGTAAAGTATTAAAAATAAAAGGAAACCCTCAAACAAGGCTTGATAGAGTTGAGAAGGATGTCTTGAAATTTCATCAATAATAGGAAAAACCATTCCCCAAGGTAAATCTGTAGGTCTACCCCATAATTCTTGGTTAATAAAATTTCCAATCCTACCAAAACCTAACCCTAGAGGAATTAATGGGGCTATAAAATCTGTTAGTCTTAGCCAAGAAAGATTATGTTTTCTTGAAATAAAAATAAGGCTTATCAGGACACCTAAAAATCCACCATGAAAAGACATCCCTCCTTGCCAAAAAGCAAAAACTTGGTCTAAATTAGATAAATAATATGTGGGTTGATAAAATAAAACATAACCAAGTCTTCCTCCTAAAATAACTCCTATAGCGCCATAGAAAAAGGAGTCGTCAAGTATTTTTTGATTAATATCATTCCACCAGATTTTTTTCAATTGTTTGTTGCCAAGATGAATAAAAGATAAAAATGCAAAAAGATACATTAGTCCATACCAATGAAGTTTTAAAGGGCCTAATTGAAAGGCAATTGGGTCTAATTGAGGATGAATAAGCATTATTATGTAATTATAAGTTAAAATCTTAATAATAAATAAATCATAAGAGATTTGAATGCCAGAATATAGATCTAGAACAACGACTCACGGAAGAAATCAAGCAGGTGCTAGGGCACTCTGGCGTGCTACAGGTATGAAAGATGGAGATTTTGATAAGCCAATGATTGCGGTGGTCAATTCTTTTACTCAATTTGTTCCTGGTCATGTTCATTTAAAAGATATGGGGCAGTTAGTCGCTCGTGAGGTTGAAAAGAATGGCGGTGTTGCCAAAGAATTTAATACTATTGCAGTAGATGATGGAATAGCCATGGGTCATGATGGAATGCTTTATAGCCTTCCTAGTCGAGATTTAATTGCTGATAGCGTTGAGTATATGGTTAATGCACATTGGGCAGATGCTATGGTTTGTATATCCAATTGTGACAAAATAACTCCAGGTATGCTCATGGCAGCTATGAGAATAAATATACCAGTTATTTTTGTTTCAGGTGGACCAATGGAAGCTGGAAAAGTAGATTGGGAAGAAAATGGCGGAAAAATTGATTTAGTATCACCTATGATTGCTGCTGGAGATCTGAATATTTCAGACAGTAATTTAAAAAATATGGAACGTTCCGCATGTCCGACTTGTGGTTCTTGTTCTGGAATGTTTACTGCAAACTCAATGAATTGTTTAACTGAAGTTCTTGGGCTAAGCCTTCCAGGAAATGGAAGTACTTTGGCAACGCATGCGGCTAGAAAGTCTTTATTTTTAAATGCAGGGTCAAAAATTGTTGATATTACTAAACGTTATTATGAAGGTAATGACAAATCTGTTTTACCTAGAAGTATTGCTACAAAAAAAGCATTTGAGAATGCAATGGCTCTAGATGTATCTATGGGAGGATCAACTAATACAGTTTTACATTTATTAGCTGCAGCTAAAGAAGCAAATGTTGATTTCACGATGTCTGATATTGATAAAATATCAAGAAAAGTGCCTTACTTAGCAAAAGTTGCACCTGCGACAGAAAAATATCATATGGAAGATGTTCATAGAGCTGGAGGTGTTTATGGAATTTTGGGCGAACTTAAAAGAGGAAAGTTACTACATGAAGATGTTTTCACAGTTCACTCAAAAACCCTTGGTGAGGCAATTGATCATTGGGATATTATTTCAACTAAAGAAGATTCAGTAAAAGATTTTTATCTTGCTGCGCCAGGGGGAATACCAACAACAGAAGCTTTTAGTCAAGCAAAAGTATGGCCGTCACTAGATGATGATAGAGATAATGGTTGTATAAGAGATATTACTCATGCATATAGTAAAGATGGAGGCCTAGCTGTTCTCTATGGAAATATTGCAGAAGAAGGTTGTATTGTTAAGACGGCTGGAGTTGACGAAGAAATATTAAAATTTTCTGGTCGTGTTAGATTATTTGAATCTCAAGATGCAGCGTGCGATGCAATATTAGGTGACAAGATAATACCTGGAGATATTGTAGTTATCGTCTATGAAGGACCAAAAGGTGGCCCTGGTATGCAAGAAATGTTGTACCCAACTGCATATTTAAAATCAAAAGGATTAGGTAAGTCTTGTGCATTATTAACAGATGGACGTTTCTCTGGAGGTACATCAGGTTTATGTATAGGCCATGCATCGCCAGAATCTGCAGAGGGAGGAGCGATTGCTTTGTCCAGAGAGGGGGATCACATTGATATTGATATTCCTAATAGAAAAATTAATTTAAAAATAACAAATGAAGATTT
>TARA_B110000003_G_scaffold123255_1_pt1 | contig 15198 bp, 14 predicted proteins | sample TARA_B110000003 | Tara Oceans TARA_B110000003 (sample SAMEA4396424) | marine metagenome | biome: Westerlies Biome; feature: [SRF] surface water layer (ENVO:00010504); material: water (ENVO:00002006), including particulate matter (ENVO:01000060) such as... | depth 5 m
GCTATATCTCTTGTCATTTCTATATGTTGTTTTTGATCTTGTCCTACTGGAACTATATCGGCCTTAAACATCAAAATATCAGCTGCCATTAAAATAGGATAATTATAAAGCCCCATATTAATTCCTTTATCAGGATCAACTGCATTATCATTTTCTGCAACAGCTGCTTTATATGCATGTGCTCTGTTCATCAAACCCTTTGCAGCTAAGCAATTTAGGATCCATGTAAGTTCAAAAATATGAGGTACATCTGATTGCCTGTAAAAAGTAACTTTTTCAGGGTTTAATCCACAAGCTAACCAACAAGCTGCAATTTCAAAGCTAGATGAGTGCGTTAATTCAGGGTTTATATTTTTAATTAATGAATGGTAATCTGCTAAAAATAAAAAGCTTGAAACACTTTTTTCTTTACTAGCTTCAATTGCCGGGAGAACAGCTCCTGATAGATTTCCTAAATGAGGAATCCCACTTGTAGTAATACCAGTAAGAACTCTTTTTTTATTATTCTGATTTTTTTCGCTCATTCTATTATCCATCCTTATCTATAACAGTCTAAAAATGTCATTAAAATTATTTTTGTTCCTAATGCATATCATTTATTACATTTGGCCATTTGGACCAAATAGGTTTGCATTGTTCAGGCAACTCCCTAGCAAAACCTACTGCTCTATGAGAAATACCGGGGCCATGGAAATCAGAACCACATGAGGCAAATAAATCATATTCTTTTGCTAGTTTTGCAAAATATGAAGACTGGGAAGGATCTTGACTACCAGACACTACCTCAATACCAGTTCCTCCAAATGACTTAAAATCAGCCAAAAGTGATGGGTACAGTTTTTTACCCATATCGTATCTACCAGGGTGAGCAATTACTGCATCGCCTCCTGCATCAGTGATCCATGAAACTGCATCTTCTAATAAAGCCCATTCATGGTCAACATAACCAGGCTTGCCCGGAGTTAAAAATTTTTTAAACGCTTGTTTAATATCTTTCGCGTGTCCTTGAGAAACTAGAAACTGAGCAAAATGTATCCTACCTATAGTGCCTTGCTTAGTAAACTTCTTAGCACCTTCTAATGCATTAAATATCGATGCCATGCCTAAACTATGAGCCATTCCTTCTGCCCTTTTTTCTCGTCCTAAACGTATTTGTTTTAAACCATTAATAAGATTTATATTGGATTCATCAAAATTAAGGCCAACTATATGAAGAGTTCTTTTTCTCCAAGTAACTGAAATCTCAACTCCATTTATAAAAATTATATTTAACTTTGATGCCATTAGTTTTGCTTCTTTTAGTCCAGCAATATCATCGTGATCAGTTAATGCTAGAACCTGAACATCTTTTTCTGAAGCATGAGAAACTAATTCTGCTGGCGTCAAAACGCCATCAGATATAGTAGAATGTGAATGAAGATCTATATTTGGAATTATCATTATTTAATATAGATTATATTAGTAATTCTTTAATGGGTATAGGTAAACTTTTAAAAATGAAATTTCTATTTGATTTATTTCCAGTTGTACTCTTTTTTATATTTTATAAAATATATGATATTTTTATTGCTACTGGAATCTTAATGGCTGCTACTTATCTCCAAATAATACTTCTCTATTTATTTAAAAAGAAGATTGAAAAAGTAATTATCTTTACTGCAATCATTGTAACTATATTTGGAAGTATGACTATTTTTTTTCAAAATAATGTTTTTATCATGTGGAAACCATCAATTATTTATTGGGCTTTTGGCTTGATTATACTATTTGCTGATAAATTTTATAATAGAAACTTAATTGAAATGTCTTTAGGATCACAAGTAAAACTAAAAGAAAAATATTGGCAGCATTTATCATGGTCTACAGTATTATTTTTTATTTTTCTTGGCTTTCTAAATATTTATGTTGCTCAAAATTTTAACGAAGATACTTGGGTCAATTTTAAATTATTTGGGATGACCGCACTATTATTCATATATATAATTTTAATTACTTTATACATTTCGAAGGTTAATAAGGAATAAAATGTGGTACTCAATATATGCAACAGATTATACAAATACTTTAGATAAAAGATTAGTGAATCGCCCTCAACATTTAAAAAGGCTTCAGCTTCTTCAAAATGAAGGTAGACTTTTATTAGCGGGCCCCCTGCCAGCAATTGATTCAAATGACCCAGGTCCTAATGGATTTTCAGGTAGTTTAATTGTGGCAGAATTTGATTCACTAAATGATGCAAAAAAATGGGCGAATGATGATCCTTTTATTCAATGTGGGGTTTATAAAAAGATAGAAGTAAAACCATTTAAAAAGAGTTTTCCTTAAGTGATTGAAGAAGATATAAAAAATCGCCTAGCCTTTTTAAATTCATCAACTTTTATTTTAAAAGATGAAAGTGAGTTTCATAAAGGTCATGCTGGTAATAATGGTGGTAGTCATTTTAATATAAAAATAATTAGTGAAAAATTTTCTGGGAAATCAAGAATGGAAAGACACAGAATGATATATAAAGCTTTAGAGGATTTATTTCCAAAATCTATACATGCTTTAAGTATTAGAGCTTTAACTAAAGAAGAAAATTAAATAATGATTAAGAAAATAGTTTGTTTTATATGTATCTTAAGTTTTGCAAATTTATCATTTTCCAAAGAAAAAGAAATTCGTGTCAATAATGAATTAATTAATAATAATCTTATCCAATTTATAAAAAATGAAGTGGTAAAAGAAGGTATTGAAATAACAGATGAGATGGAAAAAAATATCATAAAACGACTTATTGATCTTGAATTAATATACCAACAAGCTAAAAAAGAAGGTTTAACTAGTCAAGCAAAATTTCTATCTAAGTCTGAACTAGCATTTAAAGAGTTAATCTACACAACTCACCTTCAAAACTTTATTAAAAAAAATAAAATTACTAAGAATGAAGTTAAAACTTCATACAACACTTTTCTAAGTAATTTTAAAAAAAATGATTATAAAGCGAGTCACATTTTAGTAACTACTAAGAATGAAGCTAAAAGTATAATTAAGAGTTTAAAAAAAGGCGGTAACTTTAAAGAATTAGCAAAACTAAATTCAATTGATGAGGAATCAAATGGAAATGGGGGTGATTTGGGCTGGTTTGCTGCAGATGATATGGTTGAATCTTTTTCTAAAGCTATAAAAAAGATGGTTGTTAATGAAGTAACGGATTCCCCAGTTCAAAGCCAATTTGGATGGCACGTCATAAGGCTTAATGAAATTAGACCAAGCTTGCCCCCATCATTAGATGAAAAATTTGATGATATTAAAACCATGCTACAAAAATCAAAATTAAAGAAATATCTTAACGAATTAAGATTAACTGCAGATATTAAAAAAGAAGATTGATAACTAATTAAAGTGAATTAATTTTATCAACAGCGGTTAAGATTTTGCTCGCGTCACCACTGATTCTCTCTGTTGGCACAAGAGATGGCCATAATGTTGAAAGGTTATCTATTATTTGTATTATTTTGTTTCTCTTTATGTCTTCTGTTGAATTTAATGAATTAAAACTATTAAGAATATTCTTTGCCACAGTTGTAAAACCTAAAGCATCTTGATATTCAAATTTATTATTGATATTTCCATCTACTACACCTATAGCATATTCTTCAGCAGCAATTTCTAATAATGTTTTTACAACTAAAACTTGACCTTCAAATGTTCTACTTTGGTTGTCAATAATTTCTGCACTTTTATCAATTGCAGATAATAAATTTTCATAATTGGATAGAACCATTTTTAGATCTTCATCATTTTCAACAGAAAGAGCAAGCGTTTCTAGTTCGGCAGCAAAGCCTATTGTATTTTTAGCTGCAAAAGTAGGAATCATAGCTGAATATAATTCACTTTTTGGATGCTTCATATGTCTTTTAGCATTTTCAAAATATTCACTTTTATAAAGTTCTATTCCTACATGCAGATGTCCCTTTACTAGACCAATATGAGTTAAATAAGTATGATCATCCTTAAAAACTTCAGCTGTTGCTTTGCCATGATCATGATCATGATTTTGATCAGAGCAACTAATTAAAAATAAATTACAAATTAGAACAAAAAATAATAATTTTTTAATGATATTTTCTCCCTATAAAAATATTTTTATATTTTTTTAAAATAAAACCTTCTCCACATTGTTATTCCAAAAATAAGAGATAATAGCCAAAGAAGTACTTCTGGCCAATTTGGATTGCTGTTATAACCAATAAAGCCTTTTAAAAATACCCCAACTCTTCCTTTGTCATGAAGAATGTGGGTGTACATATTTTTGTTATTTAGGTTATATGAATAAAAAATAGGGTTAGATCCTTCTTTCAATTCTGAAGTAGGTTTTAATATATCCCACACTCTCAGAATTTGCTTCTCATCTTGATAACCAACTAATTCCAAATGATTTCCTTTAACAACAAATTCTTCAACCTCATGAGTACCAAAAGCTACCATTCCTGAAGCAAATATTGCTAACATTAACGTTGTTCCTTGGAAGAATAAACGAAGATTGATCTTTCTTCCTTGAATAACAATTCCATAACCAATAAATAGTGCAAGAATTAAGCCTCCAAAAAACCCTATGTATGAGAAAGATCCTGTCATAGAAAAGCTTCCCATAAGAAATAAAGCAGTTTCAAATCCCTCTCGAAGAATTGCGAAAAAAACTAATAAAAATATACCCCATCCTGATGCAGCGATAGCCTGATCAGCTTTCTTTTCCATTCCATCTCTATGACTGACATGCTTTGAAAGCCAAAAGATTACATACCATAATAGTCCAGCAGTAATATACATACTAAGACCTTCAAATAATGCACTTATTGATTCATTACCAATAGAATCTTTTACGTAATTTAATGAAATTGCAACGACAATACTAGCTACTATTGCTGAAAATACCCCCAACCACAATTGCTTTAACTCTTTCTTTAAATTATTTTTTTCTAATAATAAGTATATTATTCCAATAATTAAACAAGCTTCAAGGCTTTCACGAAATACAATAATAAATTCATTCATACTTTTGTTCTCAAAAAATTTTATTTAACTTTGTTGTGGATGATATTCTAAATGAGAATGATTCCTATTACAATAAATTATTTTTTTTAATTTCATTAAATTATTAAGCTAAATAAGAATCTCAACTATAATTACATAAAATGCAAAAAAATATTATTACTTCTTTCTTTGGCTCCCGAATTTATTCAGAATTTAGAAAATTAGCCTTATTAAATAATGTAAAAGAAAAATCCAAAGGAATTAAGAGCCTAAATTCATCTTACCTTCACTTAGTAGAAAGTAAAGAAAAATTATCTTCCAAGGACCTCAAAAAAATTAAGCAAATTTTAACTTATGGGGAAAATATCAAAGAAGAAGTAACGTCTGAAAATATTATTTTTATTGGACCGAGAATTGGAACGATTTCACCATGGAGCTCAAGAGCAACAGATATTATTCAACATTGCGGAATTGATATTTTAAGAATAGAAAGAATTAAAACAATTTCTTTTGTAACGAGCTCTGGGAAACCCCTATCTAAAATAGATAAAGAAGCGATAGGTCAATCATTGTATGACCGCATGACTGAATCAATTTTTATTGATCAAAATGATATCAATAAACTTTTTATTCACCACAAACCAAAATCCATTAATCATATAGATATTATCGATAAAGGAATTTATGAATTACATGACTTCAATGAGGCACAAGGACTAGCTTTGTCGGATGACGAAATAGATTACTTATTTAAATATTTTTCGTCTGAAAATAGAAATCCAACTGACGCAGAATTGATGATGTTTGCTCAAGCCAATTCTGAACATTGTCGTCATAAAATTTTTAATGCTAGTTGGATTATAGATGGCAAAGAGCAATCGGATTCGTTATTTTCTATGATTCGTAATACACATAAAATTTCACCAAAGAAAACTATTGTCGCTTATTCAGATAATTCTTCTATTATTGAGGGGTCAGTGATTAATAGATTTTATCCTGATGTTGATGGATATTACTCTGATCATAGCGAACTTACACACTATCTAATGAAAGTAGAAACACATAATCACCCTACTGCAATATCCCCTTTTGCTGGTGCAGCTACTGGTGCAGGTGGTGAAATTAGAGATGAAGGAGCCACGGGGAGAGGATCTAAACCAAAGGCAGGATTAGCTGGATTTTCTGTATCCAATTTAAGAATTCCTAATTTTATTCAAGCCTGGGAAAAAAATAATATCGGCAAACCAGAAAGAATTGCTTCAGCTTTACAGATTATGATTGATGGGCCTATTGGAGCCGCTGCTTACAACAATGAATTTGGAAGGCCCAATATTTTGGGTTATTTTAGAGCTTTAGAATTCTCTAACAAACACACTCTCAAGACATATGGATATCATAAGCCGATTATGCTTGCTGGCGGGATTGGAAGTATTAGTGCCAACCACGCCCATAAAGAAAAATTAAAAGATGGTAATTTACTTATTCAGCTAGGCGGTCCTGCAATGTTAATTGGTTTAGGAGGTGGAGCAGCCTCCAGCATGAAAACAGGTACAAATAAAGAAAATCTTGATTTTGCCTCTGTACAGCGCGGGAACCCAGAATTACAAAGACGTGCTCAAGAAGTCATTGATCGATGTTGGCAACTCGCAGATAAAAATCCAATATTAAGTATTCATGATGTTGGTGCTGGTGGATTATCTAATGCTTTTCCTGAGTTAATTAATGATGGTGGTATGGGTGCAATGATGAATATTCGCGACATTAATAATGAAGAGTTAGGAATGTCACCTAAAGAAATTTGGTCTAACGAAGCTCAAGAGCGATATGTATTAGCTATTGATGTAAAAGATTTAGAAATATTTTCTGGGATTTGTAAAAGAGAAAGGTGCCCTTTTAAGGTGGTTGGAAAAACTACTAAGGGGAAAAATCTTAAGGTTGAAGATAGCCTGCTGAAACAAGATATTGTTAAGATGGATCTTGATGTTCTTTTAGGTAAGCCACCTAAGCTTGTAAAAAAAGTTAGGGGTGGTTTTGTTAACGAATCAAAAAATACAAATTACGGGTCAGGAAAATATTGGCGCTCAATCAAAGGTGACTGGTTAAAGACGCTCAAAGAAGTGCTCAGGTATCCAAGCGTTTCAAGTAAAAACTTTCTTATTACCATCGGAGATCGATCAGTTACTGGTTTAATTGCTCAAGATCAAATGGTTGGGCCTTGGCAAGTGCCAGTTTCCAATGTTGGGGTAACAAAAAGTACATTTGATTCAATAACAGGTGAAGCAATGGCCATTGGAGAGAAAGCTCCCATTGCGATGAAAGACGCAGCTGCATCGGCAAGAATGGCAGTATCTGAAGCAATCACAAATATTGCAGCGAGTGCTATTGAAGATATTAGTCTGATTAAACTCTCAGCTAATTGGATGGCGGCATCTGGAAGCAATAAGCAAGATGGTGAATTATTTAGGGCTGTAAAAGCCATTGGTATGGAATTATGTCCTGAATTAGGTATTAGTATTCCAGTAGGAAAGGACTCTATGTCAATGCAAACAACTTGGGAGGATGATGAAGTTAAAACTGTTACATCTCCCCTTTCTGTAATCATTACTGCATTTAGTGAGTCCTATAATGTCAATAAAACACTAACGCCCCAGTTAATTCCAGATGAAGATACCTCAATCATGTTAATTGATTTGGGTGCTGGAAAAAATAGAATGGGTGGCTCAGCATACAACTTGATTAAAAATGACTATGATTTCTTCGTCGACGAACCTCCAGATCTAGATAATGTTGGATTAATTAAAAATTTCTTTAAAGGTATTCAGTTTTTAAATAAAGAAAATAAATTACTGGCTTACCATGATCGATCTGATGGAGGGTTAATTACTTCAGCTCTTGAAATGGCATTTGCAGGACGTTGTGGGCTAGAATTAGTACTGCCATTTGAAAAATCAACTGATGGCGCGGATGAAATTAATAAGTTTTTATACAATGAAGAACTCGGGGCTTTAATTCAAGTTAATAATAAGGATATAAACTTCGTTCAAGAATATTTAGGGGGTGAACTCGGCCTATCTTTGAAGACTATCGGGCATCCAACAAAAGAATACTATCATGGTGGTCAGAGAATTGCTTTTTCTTGGACAGTGGGTGGCGGTCATCCCTGTAATATTTATCAGACAACAAGAACAGAGCTTCAAGAAGCTTGGTCAGAAACTAGTTTTCACATTCAATCTATTAGAGATAACCCCAAGTCAGCACAAGAAGAATTTGATCTTATTTCTGATGATAACAACCCTGGCATTAATCCTAGAGTTAATTTTGAAATACCCTCCCAAATTAATGTATCTAAACTAAAACCAAAAATTGCTATTTTGAGAGAGCAAGGTATTAATGGTCACAGTGAAATGGCAGTAGCCTTTAACTATGCAGGTTTCGAAGCACATGATGTGCATATGTCTGACATCCTAAGTGGGGAAAAAAGTTTAAAGGATTTTAATGGACTTGCTGCATGTGGAGGTTTCTCTTTTGGAGATGTTTTAGGTGCCGGGGAAGGTTGGGCAAAATCAATTCTTTTTAATACTAAATTAAGAGATGAATTCCAAGCATTCTTTGAAAGAAAAGATACTATTGCGCTAGGAGTTTGTAATGGGTGTCAAATGATGAGTAATATTAAAGAAATTATCCCTGGAGCAGATTTATGGCCTAAATTCATTAAAAATGAATCAGAACAGTTTGAAGCACGTTTTGTAATGGTTGAGATTACACCAAATAATTCTTTGTTTTTCGATGAAATGATAGGTAGTATTTTGCCTGTTGTTGTTTCTCATGGTGAGGGTCGGGTAAAGTTTTCTCATGACGAACATCTAAATCTAAGTCAATCATCTAATTTAATATCATTAAAATATGTGGATAACTATCATAAAGGAACTTTATTGTATCCAATGAATCCTAATGGTTCTCAGCACGGAATAACTGGTTTAACCAGTAACGATGGTAGAGTATCTATAATGATGCCTCATCCTGAGAGAGTATTTAGGGCTGATCAAAATTCATGGCACCCAAAAAAATGGGAAAATTTTGGTCCTTGGTATAGAATGTTTGCCAATGCAAACAAATTTTTTACTTAATTGAAGGAAATATTATGAAAGCTTTATTTAATTTACTTACAATTTTTGTAGTATCTTTTTCATTATCAGCTTTTGCTCTTAATGATGATCAGGAACTCGAATTTACAGGAGCTGTCAATGAAGGTGATCTCAAAACTGTTAAACGATATATCGAAACTACCGATGTTAAGATTGATGATAGTTACTTTGCATGGACACCATTCCTAATGACAGCAGCCAAAAATCAATTAGAGGTTATGAAATACTTAGTAGAAAAAGGAGCAAATATATCTTATACGCATCCAGTGACCCAATTCAATGCTCTGCATCATGCGGCATTTAATGGAAGTAAGCCTATGGTTGATTATCTAGTTAAAATTGGAATTGATAAGAGCAAAAATCTTAAAGGGGATGTTTCAATAGTTAGAGCATTAAAAGAAGATGGGAGAGATAATATGTCAGAATATCTCCTTTCTATTGGATTCAAAGATGAGGGTTGCCAAGAAAAAAAATGTTTTTAGTTATTTTTTGTTAAATTATAATAAAGCCAATGATTTTCCATTGGCTTTTTTTTAACAAAAGGATTCAAAAAATGAAGAAAAAAACTTTTATATCCACAGCTCTTTTCATTTTTCTTATCGCATTAAAACTTCACTCCAAAGAAACTTTTAGCAATTACAAAAATAATCATCTTACTAAAACTATATTTAAGTTAGACATTATTGCTGAAGAGCTAAATTATCCTTGGGCTCTTACATTCATTAATAATAGTCATTTGATTGTTACAGAAAAAGGTGGTGGTTTATATAAAATCAATATAAACACAGGTAAAAAGAAATCAATAAAACATAACATTCAGCATATTAGTTATGATGCAAGTATGGCTCATCTTCAAGGTGGACTTTTAGATGCTTATTTCAATAGTATTGATGGTTTTATTTATTTTACTTATAGCCATGACTTTAAAAAATCAAGAAATGAATCAAGTACGGCGATTGCAAAAGGAAAATTAGTTGGGGATGAGATTAAAGAGTTTGAAATTTTATTGATTGCAGAGCCTAGGCAACAACCTAATAAGCATTTTGGATCTAGAATTTTCATTAAAAATGATATACTTTTTGCTGGCTTTGGAGAGAGAGGTATGGGGATGATTGCTCAAGACGCAACCAAACATCCCGGAAGTATTATTCGAATTAAAACTAATGGAGAAGTTCCCAAGGATAACCCTAAGTTTAAAGGTAATAAAAATTGGCTTCCTGAAATTTATTTAATTGGAGTTAGAAACCCTCAAGGAATAACAATTTCTCCTCACGATAATGAGGTTTATTTTTCAAATCATGGGCCTAGAGGTGGGGATCATATAGGAAGAGTAAGATCAGGTGCAAATTATGGGTGGAAAGAGATTGCTTGGGGAGGCTCTAAATACTCCGGATTTAGTATTGGAAAAAAACCATTTGATAAAAAATATGATAAACCTATAAGAACATGGGTACCTTCAATGGCTATAAGTAGTATTCAATTTTATGAGGGTGATGTTTTCCCAGAATGGAAAGGTGATCTTATTGCATGCTCACTTAATGGTAAAAGCTTAATAAGATTAGATTATGAAAATAACAAAATTATAAATGAGGAAATTATTTTTAAAGATAAAATTGGACGTATTCGGGACTTTGAAATTGATGGGCAAGGTAATATTTTCCTTGTAAGTGATAGTCCAAAATCAAAATTATGGAAACTTAGCAAATAAAAAAACTTTATATATAACCAAAGGTGAAAAATGAAAAAATTATCAATAGTATTAATATTCTTAGTTAGCCTAACAAATTTAAGTCTCGCTCACGAAATCAAATATGATGGTTTCATTATGCCAGAATCTGTTGCAGAAGGCCCAGATGGCAATATTTATGTTTCTGAAATGGGTGAAAAGGATAAAGATGGTGATGGAAAAATTAGTAAAATTGATAAAAAAGGTAACGTTACCTCATTCGCAACAGGTCTTTATGATCCAAAAGGAATAGTCTTTTATAATAAAAAATTGTACGTAACAGATAGGGATGTAATTATTGAAGTCAACATTGATGGTTCATGGTCAGTTTTTGGTTCAACTATGTCTTTTCCAAAAACACCTGTTTTTCTAAATGACATTGACGTAGATACAAATGGAAATTTCTATATTACTGATACTGGTAATTTTGAAACAGGAGGTATCGTTTTTAAAATGAATTTGGCTGGTGAAATCTCAGTTATGTTTGATGAAACTACAGAAAATAATAATGCGCCTAATGGAGTTCTTCCTATAGGGAATAATAAGCTTTTATTGCTTGATTGGGGTGGGAAATTATTTGAAGCAGATACCAAAACTAAGAAATTAAAAAAAATAGGTGAAGGCTTTCCTGGAGGAGATGGTGTAGCAATAAGAAATGGGATAATTTATATTAGTAGTTGGAAAGAAGGCAAAGTTTACGAATTAAAAGAAGGTAAATCAAAAGTTATTTTTGAAGGCTTTGAAGCTGCTGCCGACATTGCACTTAGTAGAGATAAGTCTCATTTAATTATTCCTGATATGAAAGCAGGTACAGTTTCAATCCATCCTCTAAAATAAAAAATAATATTTTTAAGAAAAGCTTAATATACATTATATAAAATCAATTAAGCATTCTGATATCATATTAAAATCAGCAATTAGTTTAAAGAATTTAAATGAATCTTCATGAATACCAAGCTAAAGAATTACTAAAATCTAATGGGATAAATGTTCCTAAAAGTCAAATTGCTAATAGTATTGATGAAGCTTTTGCAATTGCAAAAAAGTTTAACTCTAGCTTAGCAATCAAAGCTCAAATTCATGCTGGAGCCAGAGGGAAATCTGGTGGAGTCAAAATAATCAAAACACCGCAAGAAGCAAAAGAATTTGCGTCTACAATCCTTGGAAAAAATTTAATAACTGAACAAAATAAACCCTATGGGCAACCTGTGAATCAAATATTAATTGAAGAAACGATACCTATAAAAAAAGAAATGTACTTTTCAATTTTAATAGATCGGCAATCAGAATCCATAGCGGTAATAACATCACAATCTGGAGGCATGGATATTGAAGAAATAGCTAATAAAGAACCGAATTCTATTACTAAAGAATATTATAAGGTCAATACAAAATTAACTTCAAATCAAATTATCAACTTAGCCAATGGACTTGGATTAGAAAAGAAATTATTTAATAAATTTAAAGAATTTCTTGAGTCTCTATCAAAAATTTTTAATGACATAGATTTATCTCTTTTGGAAATAAATCCATTAGCCATTACAGATAACGATGAACTTATTGTCATCGATTCAAAGATTAGCCTGGATGATAACTCTAAGTTTCGCCATCAAGAAATTAGTAATATATATGATTGGTCTCAAGTAGATAAAAAAGAAGCAGAAGCATCACTTAATGGTTTAAGTTATATAGCTTTAGAAGGTAACATTGGTTGTATGGTTAATGGAGCAGGTCTAGCAATGGCCACAATGGATTTAATTAAACTTTCTGGCGGTCTTCCTGCAAACTTTCTTGATGTAGGAGGTGGTGCAACATCAGAAACTGTTAGTAAAGCTTTTAAAATTTTACTTTCCGATAAGAATGTTCTTGTTGTATTAGTTAATATTTTTGGCGGTATTATGAGATGTGACATTATTGCTGAAGGAATAATATCTGCAGCTAAGGAAGTTGGCGTTACAATACCAATAGTTGTTCGTCTTGAGGGAACAAATGTTGAACTGGGGAAAGAAATTCTAAGAAAAAGTAGTCTCAATATTATTTCAGTAGATAATCTAACCGAAGCTGCAAAAAAGTCAGTTGAGCTAACAACTTTAGAAAAATAAATGTCAATTCTTATAAACAAAAATACAAAAGTTTTATGTCAGGGCTTCACAGGTAAGCAAGGTACATTTCATAGTGAGCAATCAATCAAGTATGGTAGTAATATTGTTGGAGGTATTACTCCTGGAAAGGGTGGCCAAAATCATCTAAATTTACCTGTTTTTAATACTGTTAAAGAGGCGATTAAAAATACAGATGCAAATGCATCAATGATTTATGTACCACCAAGATTTGCAGCAGAATCAATAATAGAAGCAAGTGAGGCAGGAATTGAGATTGTTGTTTGTATAACTGAAGGGATACCAGTAATTGATATGCTAAAAGTAAAACAAAGAATTAAATCAAATAATACTATTCTTATTGGTCCCAATTGCCCAGGTATCATTACTCCAAATGAATGCAAAATTGGGATTATGCCAGGAGAAATTCACAAACCTGGAGTTATTGGTATTGTTTCTAGATCTGGCACTCTAACTTATGAGGCAGTCCATCAAACCACAATAAATGGTCTAGGACAAACAACTTGTGTTGGTATTGGCGGGGACCCTATAAAAGGTCTAAATTTTATAGAGTGTTTAACGATGTTTGAAAATGACCAAAATACCAAAGGTATTATTATGGTGGGTGAAATTGGGGGTTCAGATGAAGAACTTGCAGCTGAATTTATAAAAAGTAATATAAAAAAACCTGTTGTGGCCTATATAGCTGGATTAACTGCTCCAGAAGGAAAAAGAATGGGGCATGCTGGAGCAATAATATCTGGTAAATCTGGTAATGCAATTGATAAAATTAATAGTTTAAAAAAATCTGGTGTGTGGATTTCTGAATCACCAGCTTCCATGGGTAAATTAATGGCTGAAGTTTTAAAAAACAAAGAATGAAAAGTTTTCTAAAAATCTTATTTTTTTGGACTCTTTTTAGTATTACCCAATTAAATGCTGAAGAAATTCCATACCTTCTCACAGCATCTGCTAAAGGTGATATTGAAACTGTTAAAGCTATTATTCAAAGTGGCGGGGATCCAAATACTGAAGATAAAGATAAAATCAGTGCATTAATGTATGCTTCAAGAAAAAATCAGGTTGAGATTATTGAATACTTAATTTCTCAAGGAGCAGAGGTAAATAAAGTGGAAAATGATGGGTGGACAGCTCTAATGTTCGCTGCTAAAAAAGATTATACTGCAACTGTTAAAACTCTTCTTAGTAACAATGCAGATCCAAAAATAACGGATCCAGATGGATGGTCAGCTTATGGATTAGCTGCAACATCTGGACATTATAAAACTATTGATTTACTTCTTAAAGGCGGTATTGATCCAAACAGTAGAAATAGTTCAGGTTTGACTGTATTAATGTTGGCATGTAAAAGTGGTAATGTTAAAACTATAGAGATTTTAATCAATAATGGTGCAAAAGTTGAGTTAAAAGATAGGTATGGTAAAACAGCACTAATTCATGCGGCTTCAAATGGAAATGAAAATGCAGTTAATTTTCTACTGCATAAAGGTGCACAAGTTGATACTGTTGATAAGTCTGAATGGACTGCATTAATGTGGGCAATAAAAAATAAAAATTATAAAGCATCCAAAGTATTAATTCTTCACAAAGCAAATGTTAATCATAAAGATAATGAAGGAACATATTTAATCCATTATGCAACCCATAGTAAATCCCTGAGATTTATAAAGCTTTTAGTAGATGCTGAAGTAAATTTAAAAGCTAAGGATCAATATGGTTTAACAGCCTTGGTTTACGCATTAAAAAATAGAAATAAAAATATAGTTGATTTCATTAAAAATTCGGGTGGAAAATATTAATAAAAAATGAAAATAAGCCTAGCCCAAATTAATCCTACTGTAGGTGACATTGAATATAATTACAAACTTATAGTTAAACATGCACAAATAGCTGAAAAATCAAATGCAGAAATCTTAATTACACCTGAATTAAGTATTTGTGGGTATCCCCCTGAGGATTTACTTCTAAATAACGAATTTATAAAAGAATGTAATAATAGCTTATTAAAAATTGCTAAAAAATTCCCAGCATTAAAAATTATAGTAGGTCATCCTAGAAGCTCAAAAGGCATGTTGTTTAACTCTGCTTCTATTTTGTATAAAGGAAAAATAGAATCAACTTATGACAAACAAATACTCCCAAATTACGGAGTATTTGATGAAAAAAGATATTTTAATGCTGGAAATAAAAA
>TARA_B110000003_G_scaffold212418_1_pt1 | contig 15173 bp, 15 predicted proteins | sample TARA_B110000003 | Tara Oceans TARA_B110000003 (sample SAMEA4396424) | marine metagenome | biome: Westerlies Biome; feature: [SRF] surface water layer (ENVO:00010504); material: water (ENVO:00002006), including particulate matter (ENVO:01000060) such as... | depth 5 m
TTCTTCGTGTGGTAAGTTTTTCTTCCATGCAGTAGGAATTAACGTTTCGAGAATTGAGAACTTTTTCTAGCTTTCTTTAGCCCTGGTTTTTTTCTTTCAACTTTTCTATCATCTCTAGTTAAGAATCCTGCAGATTTAAGTTGCGGTCTTAGAGATTCATCGTATTCCAATAAGGCTCTTGAAATACCGTGTCTAATAGCACCGGCCTGTCCGAAGCTTCCGCCGCCCTTAACCATAGCTTTAATATCAACCTGTTCATCTAGCTCAGTTAAACGAAGAGGCTGCAGAACAAGCATCTGAGCAACCTGTCTTCCAAAATAATGTGCAAGCTCCTTATCATTAACCATAATCTTGCCCTGCCCTTTAGAAAGATAAACTCTTGCAGAAGATGTTTTACGTCTTCCAGTTGCATAATGAATTGCTGTGCTCATACTTTTGGTTCCCAAATTGTAGGTTGTTGTGATTCATGAGGATGATCAGACCCTTTAAAAACTTTTAATTTCTTAAACATTTGTTTTCCTAGCTTATTTTTTGGCAACATGCCTTTTACAGCTTCTTCAATAATATATTCTGGCTTAGTCTCTAGAATATCTTTTAAAACTTTAGTTTTTAAACCACCAGGATAAAGAGTATGAGTATAATATTTTTTATCTTCTAATTTATTTCCTGTAACCTTGATCTTCTCCGCATTAATTACAATTACATAGTCTCCACCATCAGTATGCGGTGTAAAAGTTGGTTTATCTTTGCCTCTAATTCTATTAGCAATCTTTGTAGCTAGGCGACCTAAAATTTTATCTGACGCATCAACCACAAACCAATCATGTGTTGCATCTTCTTTTCTAAGAGAAAGTGTTTTCATTATTTTTATATTTTAAGAGAAAATTAGATGCGAATGTTAATGTTTAAGCGCAATTTAATCAATATTTTAATGCATTTAGTTTAGTTTTTCTCTAAATTCTCAAGATAGCCTTTACTTGAAATTTCATGCAGCCTACTCTCAGCTCTCTCCCATAATAACTTTAGCTGAGATCCTTGGTAAATATCTTTTAACAATACATCTGCAAAAAATAATTTCATTTTTTGTCGTTCTTGGTACGTAATATCTACAAAACTAATAAATCGTCTAATCTTATCAAGATGCTCTTCATTGCAGGCATGAAAATCACTGATAAATATCCATTCATATTTTTTGACAATCTCTATAAAATCTTTGCTGCCACAGGGATGCAAGAAAAAATTTTGGAATGATAGCCATAGAAATTTGCTAGACTGTCCCTCGCATGAAAATGATCGTTGATTAACAATGAAATTGTTATTTTCAATCGATTCTATATTGAATATTTTACCAAGGAAACCTTTTATATCAGCATCATAAGAGCTTACTAATGCAATATCTCTTAATCTGTAATCTTCAGAACCTTCTAGATTAAAAATCAAAAAATTAGATTGAATAAATTCAATGGCTGGTAAGAACTTGTTTCGTTGCAAACCATCCTTGTAAAGATTATTAGGCGGGGAGTTTGAGGAGAGCATTATTCGAACACCCTTGCTAATAAGAGATTCTATGACTGAACCAACAATCATTGCATCAGCTATATCTTCAATTTGAAATTCATCGATAAATATCACTCTATAATCCTTAGCTAGCTTCTTCGCAACTAGGGATAAAGGGTTCTTATTTTTTGAAAGCTCAAATAAACTATTATGAATTAATTGCATGAATTCAAGGAAATGAAATTTTCCTAAATTTTCAAAGTAACTCTTGCCTACGGCTTGCAATAACAGAGTCTTACCTCTGCCAACTGGACCCCATAGATAAAGGCTGCCTGGATTAGAGTTTTTACGAAAAAAAGTAGTCTCTGTGTACTTAGAATCGAATTGAATGAAAGCTTCTAAAAATAATTGTTGCTCCTTATCAGGTTTTATTTCCAGAGCAGCAAGGTTCTCAAGTACAATTCCTATATCTTTCATAATAAATTAATTAGTCCTGTGAAATTATTTAATAACAAGCTTTCGAGAATAAATTTTTTAATTCTTATTGTTATTCTCCCATATCTTTATACCGATATGTCTAATAGCAAAAATTCAAAAGGAATTAGTCAAGCTGCTCTTTCGGTGGTAAATATTATTGCAGCTAATTCTCCCAATCCTTCAGGATACCGGATGCACGCAAATCAACAAATAGTGGGCTCAGGTATTATTATCTCTGATGATGGTTATATTATTACTAATCTTCACGTTATTGGTGGCAAGAAAGAGATCACTGTTGAGCTTGATGATGGTCAGATTAAAATTGCGAATGTAATAGGTTTTGATCAAAGATCAGACCTTGCTGTAATTAAAATATCTTCTTCTGAGCCTCTGCTTCCAATCAATCTAGCTAATAGTAAAAGCATTCATGTTGGTGATGAGGTGTTTGCGATCGGTAATGCTTTTGGGCTAGGTAAAACATTTACCAGCGGAATAGTTAGCGCCACCGGAAGAGATTATGGAAATCCATACCTGGAACTTATTCAAACAGACGCGGCCATTAATCCTGGAAATTCAGGAGGAGCATTGCTGAATCATAGAGGTAATTTAATTGGTATGAATACTAAAATATTTTCAAACACTGGTTCCTACGCAGGAATTGCTTTCGCTTTACCCTCAAATAAAATGATTGATGTGGCATCTGAGATTATTAAATATGGATCAGTCCAACGATCATGGATAGGTGATTTTCGAGTGAAATATAAAAGATTTATATTGAACAATGAGTTAGTTTATGGACTAGAGATTTTGGAATTAAAAGAATACGGACCTTTATTTGATGGTGAGAAAATTAAGCCTGGTGCGATTATTATTGCGATAAATGATCAAGCAGCATCATGGGAAAACCTTACCAATGCTCTAACAAATTCTTTTCCCGGAGATAATATTTCTTTTAAAATCCTTCAAAAAAACAGGATTATTACAAAAGATTTAGTAACAAAGGCTCAGGGAAGTTAACTAGGCAGTCGAGTAATATTAGCTCCAAGAAATGAAAGCTTTTCTTCAATGCGCTCATAACCTCTATCAATATGATATATCCTATCAACAATAGTCTCTCCTTTAGCGCATAAGCCTGCAAGGATTAAACTTGCTGATGCCCTAAGATCCGTTGCCATTACTGGAGCTCCAGTTAATGAACGTACTCCTTTAACTATTGCATTACTCCCTTTAACAGTGATATCACAACCCATACGATTTAATTCTTGAACATGCATAAATCTATTTTCAAAAACATTCTCTGTAACTACAGCTGAACCATTTGATAATGCATTCAAGACAGTAAACTGAGCCTGCATATCCGTTGGAAATCCTGGAAAAGGAGCGGTAGAGATATCTACAGAATTAATTGCATCATGAGACATGGAGAGTCGAATGCTATCGTCACTGGTTTCTATGTTCGCGCCACTAAGCTTAAGTTTCTCAAGAATATTATTCATGCGATCAGGATGAATATTTTTTATCGTAATATCACCATATGTAACAGCGGCAGCTATAAGATAGGTCCCAGCTTCAATCCTATCAGCAGGAATTGTAAATACAGACTCATTTAGATCATCCACTCCAATAATAATAATTTCGTCAGTTCCTGCGCCTGAAATATCAGCACCCATAGAGTTTAAAAAATTTGCCAGATCTTGTACCTCTGGTTCTTTTGCAACGTTACGTAAGATTGTTTGCCCCTTAGCTAGAACAGCTGCCATCATAATATTCTCAGTACCAGTAACGGATACTCCTGGGAAATAAATCTCACATCCAATTAATTTTTTTGCACTTGCTTCTATGTACCCATTTTTTAGTTCAATTTTTGCGCCAAGTTTTTCTAATGCTGACAAGTGAAAGTCAACAGGTCTTGTACCTATAGCACAACCTCCAGGCAAGGCAATTCTAGCAAACCCATAACGCGCAACAAGTGAGCCAAGAACCAATATAGAGGCGCGCATGGTTTTAACTAGTTCATAGCGAGCTTCAAAATCATGTAAGTTAGCAGTTGAAATTCTAAAATCCATATTTTCATTAAGAGTAATATCAGCTCCCATCGAACCTAAAATCTCAAACATGGTAGTAATGTCTTGCAGATAAGGAAGATTTTTAAAAGTGACTGGTTTATCAGTGAGTATTGTTGCAGCAAGCATCGGCAAGGCAGCATTCTTTGCGCCAGAACAAGAAATTGCACCTGACAAACGATTACCACCAATGATTTGTAATTTTTCCACTATCTACCTTATCTCTGAAGGTGTTTTTGTAATAAGGCTAAGGGCATGCACCTCGCCAGACTGAAATTGGTCTTTTAAAGTACGCATCACTAATTTATGTCTATTAAGAGTTGAAAGCCCTTCAAAAATACCGCTGACAATTACTAGTCTAGAAGAGCAGTCCATACCTTCAGAGGAAATTTCTGCGTCAGGAAATTGAGCTTGAAGAAATTTTGTAATATCCATAAAAATTAGATCAAAAATTTTAAAGTTTAGCGTCTGATATCCAATGATTAATAATGTCATCAATATTTTCATTGTGCTCGAATGCTAATGCCTGAAACTGATTTCGGAATGTAAGTCCAAGGTTTACACCATTAACTATAATATTAATTATCAACCAATTGCCCTCACCATCATTTCGTACCTTATATGTAATTGGATAAATATTATTTGAAGTTATAAGATTTTGATTTACATCTTCAATGTTAGAAAATATCGTTTTGTCAGGAAAGTTAGTCTGAATAGTTTGATCTCCCCATTGTGCTAAAGTTGAGGAATAAGTGTCTAGTAGTGATGCCTTGAATACAGAAATAAACTTACTCCGCTGTTCTTTTGTTGCTGCTAAATAATATTTCTTCCCCATCACACTGGCGCCAACCCTTCTGAAATCTACCATTGGCTCAAAAATTGTGTTGATTCTATTTTGGAATTCCTCTGGATCCTGAGAATATAAAATTTGGTTAGTTCTAATAACTTGTACCATTGCTTGTGCCCTATCATCGATAAAGCTATTAGGATTTGATTGGGCAATTATAGGCACATGAATAATAACAAGCACAGCTAAAAGAAGAATAGATTTCATAGTTACTTTCATGAAGGTATTATAACATTAGTAAAATATTAAAAATTAACTATGAAAGAGAATAATTTTATTGAGAGCGCCTTAAAAGTTATACAAATTGAAGGTCAGGCTATCTTTGCGTTGCAGGGTCAAATTCAAGAAAAATTTAATGATCTTTGTACAAATATACTAGCGACTAAAGGAAAATTAATTCTTATGGGCATTGGTAAGTCTGGTCATATTGCTCAAAAAATATCTGCAACTCTTTCAAGCACAGGAACTCCATCATTTTTTATTCATCCAACAGAAGCTGCTCACGGTGATCTTGGCATGATAGATAAAAAAGATGCTATTTTAATTCTATCTAACTCTGGTGAGACAAAAGAAATTATTGAGATTTTACCAGCATTAAAAAGATGTGCTGGGAATATTTTTACACTAACGAATAATGTGAACTCTACCATCGCAAGAACTGGGAAAATTAACATAGTGATTAAGGCAAATGAAGAAGCTTGCCCACTTGATCTAGCTCCAACCTCTTCGACTACAATTGCCCTTGTTTTTGGAGATGCGCTAGCTGTATCTCTTCTTGAACACAGAGGATTTACCAAAGATGATTTTGCAAAATCACATCCTGCCGGTCAAATAGGAAAAAAACTAACTACTTTAGTAAAAGATATTGCGATTATGGGTAAAAAGACTCCAGTTGTTTCGCAAGATGCAACCCTAAAAGATGCTTTGATTGAGATTACAGAAAAAAAACTTGGCATCACTTTGGTCTCAGATGGAATAAAAATAATTGGTATATTTACCGATGGTGACTTGCGAAGATGTCTCAATCAGGAAAAAGATCTTTTGCAAACACTCATTGGAAATGTCATGACAACAAATTTTAAAAGTATTGCATATGATTCCTTGGCAATAGATGCTGCTGAAATCATGGAGAAACATAAAATTTTTACATTAGTTGTAACTCAAACCAAAGAGAATGTTAGCGGGATCATTACCATGCATCAGTTGCTCGAGTCAGGAGTAATATAATTATTTATGATTAGAAGCCTAAATATTCTCCCATGCGTGCTGATTAGTCTATTTGTTCCAACAGTTCCCGCAAAGGATATTGGTAATTATAGTGATATTTCAGTGCACGCAGAAAATGTCACTCTAAACAAATCTACAAATCAGCTCCTGCTCAGAGAGGATCTAAAGATTAACTTTGAAAGCTTTACCTTTTCTGGAGATAGTGCAGTCCTCAGCTACAATGAAAAAAAACTGATTATCGATGGTTCACCAGCCACCATCTTTTCTGCAGAACACAATATTAATGGAACGGCAAAAAAATTTATTATCTACCCAAATCTCTCCATCCAAATGCTTGGAGATGCTCAGCTTTTTCAAGATGATCAATCAATTTACTCAGAACAAATTACCTATAAAATTAATTCCAATGATTAAAAGCAGACTTAGCGTAAAGGGAGTTCATAAAACTATTGCTGGTAAGAACATTCTTTCAAATATAGGCTTTTCTGTTCATGCAAAAGAAATAGTTGGTTTGCTGGGTCCAAATGGTGCTGGTAAAACTACTGCATTTTATATTGCCGCAGGACTACTTTCTCCAGACAAAGGAGCTATTGCAATAAATGATCAGGATGTTACCAATTTACCGATGCACCGTAGATCTAAATTTGGTTTAACTTACTTGCCTCAAGAATCTTCTATTTTTCAAGACTTAACCGTAGAAGAGAATCTTAGCGGAATTGCTGAATTAACGATGGATTCGATGCATGACAGACAGAAGTTTATTGATATGGCAGTTAGTGAATTTAACTTAACTCAAATTTTAAATCAAAAAGGTCGCTTCCTTTCTGGTGGACAAAGAAGAAAGGTTGAGATAGCAAGGGCGCTTGCATGCAATCCTTCTATCCTTCTTCTTGATGAACCATTTGCAGGAATTGATCCAATTGCAATAGAGGAAATTAAAGATTTGCTCAATAGGATTGTTAAAAAAGATATTTCTATTTTAATTACTGATCATAATGTGAGAGAAACATTAAATTTATGCAATCGAGCTATTATCATGGATTCAGGAAAAGTTATTGCTGAGGGAGATGCAGAACAACTGATTGCAAATGATTTGGTAAAAAAAACTTATTTTGGAAATATGTATAGCTAAAAAATGGCCATTAAGCTAGTAAGGGAGTTTCAGCAAAAACAGCAGATAGCAATTACCCCGCAACTCAAAAAATCAATTGATTTGCTTCAGCTATCTAGAGTGGAAATTATTAATAAGATTAATGCTGAGGCAGAAGATAATCCATTCTTAATCAAAGAATCAGAAGTAAACCTATCCTCTAATTATAATAATGATGAACTACTGATTAATTTGGCAGCAACTGTAACACTGCAAAATCATCTTGAAAATCAATTAAATGATTTGAGTCTTGGAAGTGAGGAACAGGAGATTGCATTGCTTCTTATTCAATCGCTTGATAACAGCGGTCTTCTTGAGCATAGCGTTGAAGAGCTAGGTGATTTATTTGAGTATAGATTTCCAGCAGATAAAATTCTGGAAGTTTTACATAATGTTATTCAAAATTTAGACCCTGCTGGCATAGGTGCAAGAAATTTTAAAGAGCTAATATTCCTTCAATTAAAAAGAAAAAGTCTACCGGAAAGTCAAATTCAACTGATTAGAGAGATTTTGTATAACCCTGCATTCATTGACTTTGAGCAGGCTCAATACGAACTAGAAAAAAAAAACTTACCAGAAGAAATAACTAACGCTTTAGATTTAATTAAAAGTTGTGATTTATCTCCAGGCCTTGATTTTGTTTCAATTCAATACGTACAAGCTGATATTGAAATTATCCCGACCAAGGATAATCTCAATATCAATTTTGTTGAAAGAAATTTGCCTAAATTAAGATTTGATAAGGAATTAGAAAATTTAACTAAAAAAAGTGATGTCAATGCCAAACTTCAAAAGAAAATTTTAGACGCAAAATGGCTCATTAAATCTATAAATAAACGCAATGAAACTGTCCATAAAGTTGGTACTTTAATCTGTCAAAAACAGGACAAATTTTTATTAAATAAATCGATTCAGCTCAATCCGCTTAGTAATCTTGAGCTAGCAAAAGAACTACTTGTTAGTCCATCTACAATTTCTCGTATTCTAAGATCAAAGTATATTCAAACTCCAAATGGGATAATATTAATGAAGTCTCTGTTATCAGCGTCCGTGTCCAAGACTAAAAAAGTAACTCCTATGCAGCTCATGGAAGAAATTCAACAGATTATTTTTAATAGTCAGACTAAACTCAGTGACCAGAAAATTACTGAAATGCTAAATATTAGAGGCTTTGGATTGTCTAGGAGAACGATTGCCAAGTATAGAATGAAGCTTCTTATTCCTAATTCAAGAAAAAGATAACTTCGAAGCGCCTTGGGTTAGAATTAATTTTATGATCAAGAATACTTCACATCAATTCCCTTCAGACGACTTGCTTGCAAGTATTCAAGGAAAGAACGTAAGTTCTTCTCTAAATCAAATAAAAAGAATGTTAGGAAACATGCATTCCTCTGAAATTGCTCACAGTCTTGAGTCTCTTCCACCCAAAGAAAGAAAATTACTATGGTCAATGATTGAGATAGAAGACGAGGGAGAAATCATTGCAGAACTGAACGATGAAATTCAGCAAGAGCTTATATCCGAAATTTCTACCGATGAGCTGATCAAGATAATAGAGGATTTAGAGTTAGATGAAATTGTAGATATTCTTCAAGGGCTCCCAGAAAGTAAAACTCAAAATATTTTATCTGCGATGTCACAGAGGGATCAAGAAAGGATTAAAGAAGCTTTAATATATCCAGAAGATTCAGCAGGTGGTTTAATGAATACGGATATTATCAGTGTCAGGCCTAAACATAGTATTGAAGTAGTAATGCGCTATCTCAGATTTCAAAAAAAGTTGCCAAAAAATACTGACCAGATTTTTGTAGTTTCTAGGGAAAATAAATATTTGGGATTACTGCCAATTTCAATCATTCTAGTATCTGACCCTTTGCTAAATACTAGAGAGTTAATGGAAACAGCAATAAAACCCTTAGATGCTGATCTTGCTGATAAAGATGTTGCAAGATTATTTGAGCAAAATGATTGGGTTTCAGCTCCGGTGGTTGATGAGAACTCATGCTTAATTGGTAGAATTACTATTGATGATGTTGTTGATGTAATTCTTGAGGATGCCGATCAAAATTTTCTTGGAATGGCAGGCATAACAGAGGATACATTTGCTGCACCTGCTAGGGCTGCTCGCGGAAGAACGTTATGGCTGTCAATAAATTTGATGACTGCTTTTATTGCATCAATGACCATTAGCTTATTTCAAGCAACGATTGATCAAATTGTTTACCTGGCAATTTTAATGCCTATAGTAGCAAGCATGGGCGGTGTTGCTGGAACTCAAACATTAACAATAATGATTCGAGGCTTAACATTGCAACAAATTAACTCTACGAATCTTAACTGGTTATTTAAGCGAGAAGTAGCAGTCTCAATTATAAATGGAATAGTCTTGTCAATATTAGTTGGTGGAATTACCTATATTTGGTTTAAGGATATTTTGATTTCATTACTCATATCAATTGCAATGGTTATAAATCTAATTAGCTCTGCCGTCGCTGGAATATTGATACCAATAGTCTTAAGAAAGTTTAATCAGGACCCTGCAATCGCAGGCAGTGTTGTTGTTACAACAGTCACAGATGTTATTGGATTCTTTTCATTCTTGGGCCTAGCAGCTATTTTCCTCACCTAATTCATTCTTTTTATTTTTGGAGCATTTAGAACTCCTGAGACTTCATATTGATAATTTGATAAATCATTAATATTATTCTCAAATATTTCACTGATTAATGCGGAGCCTGCTACAGCAGGAATCCCACCAAGCACCGCAGCATACCAAGGTATATTTTCTCCAATTCTTACCCTAAGATCTAAGCTTAAGTCTAATTGGCTAAGCTCTCCAGCAGCATTTTTGTTTATTTGACCAATCCACTTCATTTTTGCGGCATTCGTATCAATAAATAACGGTGAAGCTAACCTTGCTTTTGACTGACTAAAGACTAAATCGCCCTGCACACGGTTGAGCTTTGTTGAAGTAAACTCATCTATTGTGAGGTCTAAATTTGCAACCTTTCCAAGAATATTCTTAAGATTCAAAACTCCAAGTAAATTTAAAGCAATAGAATTTGTTGCCTGATTTGTCACAACAAGATCTTTTAAAATGAAGTCCAAGGTGCCTTCAATGTCTTGCAGTCTTTTTAAATTTTGCCATTGCAAATTAATATCCCCATTAAAATAAGAAAAATTACTAACCTCTCTCAGTATTGGAATTCTGGAGGAGTCTTTAATCAGATAACTTCCACGAAGCTTATAAATATCATTTCTATTATCCACTGAGAAATACGCTTGAGAGTTTTTAGAAAGAGCTGAAATCGACATAAGATTTGAACTTAAATCAATATTATTAATTGTAAATAAATTCTTATTTTTTTGGAGATATATATCTAAAAACTTTATCTGAAGTTCTTGAACAGAAGAATTTTTCAATGTTAGTCTTGCATTCATACTTTCTATCAATGAAGAGTTTGATTGAAATTTTAAAAAACCTATATCTTGAAAGTGGGTATCCTGAAGGTCAATTCTGAAAAAACCAGAATTATCTTTAAAAAATTTTCCATTAAATTTATCAGCCTTAATACTGCCTTTCAGACCGCCATCTTGAGGCGAGATAGATCCATTAATTTGTTCGAATTGATTGTTAAATATTTCTAAACGTTCGATATCAAAAAAGAAATTATTTAAAACAAATGTTTGTTCCGTAACTTGTGCCTTAGGAAGTTTTAGTAGAATATCTGAAGCTATCGTATCCAAGCCCAAATATAGGTTCAAACCTTTGGCTTGTTTAATAAAATTATATTTTTTTGGCAGCTCTTTACCAATAGCAATATAGCCCTGAAGGTTATTAAAAGAATTTATTTTTATTTCTATTAATGAATTCTTGACGAAGATTTCTGGATTTGAAAGATTGCTAATCACTATATCTGTTGGCAGAAGGCTAGATTTTGATTTTTGCAAAAATGGTAACTGAGATTTAAATTCCAACCCCTTTAGCTCAGAGAAAATGTTTAAGACTGGAGGTGAATTTTTATTTATAGACAAGACTGTTGAAAAAATATCCTCTCCTGATATTTCAAAAATAGATAAGTCGGGAATAAATTTCTTAGGATTGAGAGATATCTCTAAGAGAAAATCTAATTCATATTTATCTAGTAAGTTTTGACCCTTCAGAAAAATGATGGAATCTTCATTTAAAAATTTTGCAGGCAATCGCCCATATAATTTATCAAATTCCAAAATAAACAGTTGCCCTTTTTGGAGATTAAGAAAGTTATCCTGATATATGGGAATAGAAAAACTTTCTGTCTGAATTGATAAAGAATTATATTGTTCTTGAGAAAATATATTGAAGAACCCCTTACTTGCAGCTTTTGCATGCAGGTTATCAGCAAATAAGGAGTTATTTTTTAGTAATTTTGATATTTCTTTACTTGATAAATCATGCTTAGAGACATACTGAAGATGTTGATTAGAAAATTTTAAATTTCCATGCAACGAATCCAGAGGGAACTGGTTCACTGATCCCGGCGAGAAAGAAATATATAGATTGTCTTTATTAATTTCTATAAGGCCCTTTTGAAAAGCAATATCAAGACTCTCATTTAATTTAATTACTGAATGATCAAGCGATAATTTTAAAAGTAAATTTGAGTCTAGATTAGATACAGGGCCTGAGTAATCAAGAAAAATATTATTAGATGTGCTTAACTCTGCATTTGAAAGTATGAACTTAGATGTGCTTTCGAGAGTTTTGGGCAAAGAAGCCAAAATCATTTTTTTAGATACATTTTGTCCAGATAACTTTATAGTTAATGGAGCTTGCTGCTTATTAATAGGCATATGAAGTTTTAAATTAATGGAACCTGCAAGCTCAGTAACCTTGCTTTCCAGATAAAACCCTAAATCTGTCAAACCGCCATTACCAATAATTTGAATTGGATGGCGCTCGGTGTCTTTGTTTTTGATAAATGATTGGCTTGGGGTAATTGCAAATTTAATCTGATTATTAATACCAGAAAAAACACCTTGGATATTTAAGACCTCATCAAAATATATATTTAAAAGATCTAGATCAACAATTTCTCCAGAATATTTTATTGCTCCATTTTTGAAGGAAGCAATAACATCTTTCATAGCTATATTCGAGAATCGATGCTTTTTTAACTGCAATACTTCTGTTGAAAGAAAAATATCTGGAATAGTAATAGTCTGTTTTCTTCGATTAAATTTGATAGGAAATTTTTCATCAATAAATGGATGTAAGAAATTGCTTAATTTCAAAGTAGAGAGATCATCTCTGGATTGAAAAGAAAAAGACCCATGATTCTTTTTTAAAATGAAGCTATCAAGACTACTTTGTTCTAACCTTACATATCCTTTAAAAGAACTGCCCTCCGGGGTTGTAGATCCAATAAAATTTATTCCGAAATTTATTGCTTTAGATGAAGAGGGATAATCATTAGGAAAATATTGTAGCCAATTTAGTTGATATAAATTCATAAAGAAATTCGAGCTTTCGCCATCAGAGCTAATAGAAATATTACTGATTTCTCCATTATGGTTGATGGCAAGCTGCCCATTCACTAATCCTGGAAGCAAACTATCTAACCTACCATTAACTATTATATTTGATCCCATATGGTTGAGAGAAACATTTTGAAACCTAATTGCAACATATTTATCTATGATCATTTTTAAATTGGATCTTGTCTGCTTCGAGTTGCTTGCTAGAATAATATTGGCATCTTCAATGTGAATAAGGTTCACTGTCACTCTACCTAAAATTAAGGTAGGAGAAAAAATAATACCAAGATTGAACTTTTTAGCATTAAAAACATTAGAACCATTTTTTTGCAAGGTTATATTTGAAAATTCAAGAATAGGATTTAGAATTGAGCCATTATTAATGACATCTGAGTATTTAAAATCATAGGATGAAGGTAAGGAGTGGTCAAAAGATTGAAGGGCATGATTGGGAAAGAAAAATATATAGCTAAGAATAAAAAATAATATCCAGCTTACGTATGAAGCTACCAAAAAAAAATGAATCAAAATTTTTTTCATGCTAAAAAAACAAAAATCAAAGCAGTCTTCTTCTTAGGTAACGCATGCCGAAATATATTGGCAGCCATGCTAAGGCATTAATAAAAAAACTAAACACTAATAATAAGTATGAATAATTAGCAGGAGAAAAAATTAGGTACTTGCACGCAAGATAAAAAATCGCTGCGCCAGCAAAAAAAATGATTAGCTGAAAATATGAAAATAATCTAAAACGAAATGCATAAACATGAATTACATATGAGGTGATAACAAAAAATAACATATGAAAACCTATGGCTTCACCAAAAAAAAGATCGATTAAAAGACCATAAAATAGGGCTGAAAAGCTTTGAAGCTTTTCTGGGATTGCATAAACCCAATAGCAAAAAATTAAAAATCCTAAACATGTCTCTATGAGATAAGGAACATTCTTCAGGATTAAGGTATAAGTCCTTAGATCAAATGAAGATATAAGACTATCGAGCCAAAAACCTATGCAAATAGTTAAAAAGATAATTATGTGGTCTGAAAAACTCATAAACTCGAGAGTATTCCAAAATAATTTTGCTCTAACGGGTCGCCATCAAGTCTAATCAATATCTCACGCTCATCAACATCATTATTGGTTAAGTTTATTACCCTCCCAATTAGAGTATTGTTAGGGAAAATTCCTCCCATTCCCGATGTAAAAGCAAGATCATTAATCTTGAGATGCGATGATTGCGAATTTTGAGCAGCTAAGCATGAAATCATTAGTGGTTTGCCTGCGCCTGATGCATTGCAATGAAAGCCTTTAATTTTAATTGGTAAAATATGGGTTATATCAGAAAATAAAATAACCTTAATAAGATTTAGGTCTCTGCCAGATGTTTGGCCGATGAAAGTATGCCCATTAGATACTGGAAGATTGCTTGCAACATCAAGTTTATTAGGATTTTTAAGATATAAAGTATGAGAAGAGCAACATAAGTAGTTTTTTAAATCAAAAGAAGCAATTTGAAATGATGGGAATGCTATGCCTTCGTTTAGTTCTTTGGCACCATTCCGAGCATTTAATAATTCTTGAGTAATAGACTGCGATTTCTGATCTAAAAAAATTTTATTCTGCATGAGTAACAGTTCATCTCTAAGTCTTTGATTTGCTTCAGTCAAATCTTTTTTATCTGTAAATGTAATGGTAAATTGAGTAAGGCTATCAAAGAGATTACCTAAGATTAATTGTGAATAGATACCAGTAGCTTGAGTAAATCCTCTTGCAAAAGAAAATGTTTGGTAATTAATGTCGCTAAAGAGCAATGCTAAAGAGATAATTCCACCTAAGACATATTTGCCTGCAGGAGTATATGTAGGCGTTGATCTCGCCATATTTTATTACTTACTCAGTTGATAGTAGGTCAATATTATACTTATCAATTATCTCAAGCGCTTTGCCGCCACCCCTGGCAACACAAGTTAGAGGATCTTCAGCGCAAATGACTGGGATTCCAGTGGATGCTGAGATAAGCTTATCTAAATCTCGCATCAAGGCCCCTCCTCCAGTTAATACAATTCCTCTTTCAGCAATATCAGCTGCTAATTCCGGTGGTGATAACTCCAAGGCATTTCTGATGGCCCGAACTATTCCGGAGAGAGGATCTTTCATAGCTTCGTATATTTGAGCACTTTTTAAAATAAAAGTTTCTGGAATACCCTCAGCTAAGTTTCGGCCGGTTACATTCATTTCTAAGTCTTCTGAATCTGGAGATGCGCATCCTATAGTATGTTTTATTTTTTCAGCAGTGGATTCACCAATTACGCACCCATAATTTCTTCTAACCCAAGAACTAATTGAGCTATCCATAAGATCTCCACCAATCTTTACAGACTCAGCGTAAAC
>TARA_B110000003_G_scaffold107123_1_pt1 | contig 15162 bp, 10 predicted proteins | sample TARA_B110000003 | Tara Oceans TARA_B110000003 (sample SAMEA4396424) | marine metagenome | biome: Westerlies Biome; feature: [SRF] surface water layer (ENVO:00010504); material: water (ENVO:00002006), including particulate matter (ENVO:01000060) such as... | depth 5 m
GGGGTGGGTGCCGGTGCAGTCGCGACAGCACCTCCAGCCTCCCTTTCATAAATTCTTTTAACCAATTGCTGGAAAAGGTCCGTATCCTTTGGAGAGATTTTACCTTTTCCGTTTGAATCAGACTTCTCGACGATCAACGAATCATTCTTGCGATTCAAAAGTGTTACAACGTCACCCTTTTTCAACCTCACCTGCCCTTCTCCACCAGAAGTCGGGATGACAGTTGGTTTTTCAATAGTTACAGTCTCAGGCAGGTCATTATCACGAACTTCGTCCAAATTTATCGAATAACTTGCCCCCTTGTATTTCACAATAACAACCATCCCACCCGCTTCTTCTCTTACATCGACCAATGCGGGAGTTATCGTTCCACTAAGAATTCTTCCCAGAAAGTAAAGGACAAGGACAACTGCAGAAAATTGAGCGTATTTCATAGTCAGATAAGAATTTTTAGGGAGGCTAAAACAGAATTATCAGATTGTCACGCAGTCAAAGTCGGCATTTGACCTTTCCCCCTTGAGGAGAAAGGCTCTTCTCATGGCAGAAACTCGTTTGTTCCTACTTGATGGCATGGCGCTTGTCTATCGTGCCCACTTTGCCTTCATTCGCAATCCGATTACGAATTCGCACGGAGTAAACACCTCCGCGATTTATGGTTTCACGAACACCTTGCTTACAATCATTGAAAAAGAGGCCCCAACCCACCTCGCTGTTGCCTTTGACACATCGGCCCCAACTGCCCGGCATATTCTTTACCCAGAATACAAGGCCCAGCGCGAAGCCATGCCCGAAGACCTCGCTGCCGCCATTCCAGAGGTCAAAAAGGTCTGTGCCGCCTTCAAAATCCCTGTCCTCGTAATAGACGGATTCGAAGCCGATGACATCATTGGCACCGTCGCTCGTCGCGCCGAAGAAACTGGTGGGATCGAAACCTTCATGGTCACGCCCGACAAGGATTTTGCCCAGTTGGTAACACCTCACACCGCGATGTGGAAACCTGGACGGCAAGGATCAGATCATGAGGTTCTCACCTACGAAAAAATCCTCAAAAACTGGGGGATCGACGACCCCAAGCAGGTCATCGATATCCTTGGCCTCTGGGGCGATTCTTCCGACAACATCCCTGGCGTGCCAGGAATTGGTGAAAAAACCGCAAAAAAGCTCGTTGCTCAATATGGTTCAGTCGAAGGACTCCTCGAAAACACCGACAAACTCAAAGGGAAACAGAAGGAAAACGTCACCAATTTTTCCGACCAAGCTCGTCTTTCAAAAGAACTAGCAACCATCATAACCGACGTCCCCATCGAAGAATCTCTAGATGACTTTAAACTCGAAGAACCAGATGAGGAAACCCTTAAGTCGCTCTTCGAAATTTGGGAGTTTCGAACTCTTACGAAACGTCTATTTGGTGACTCTACAACGACAACGACAACGAACCCTGGAAACACGCCAGTATTCGAGAACCTTAAAACGCTAAATGATGTTCCTCACAAGTATCACCTAATTCAGTCCGAGAAAACTCTAGACGCTCTAATCAAAAAACTTCTCGCAGTAGATACTTTCTGCTTCGACGTTGAAACCAATTCACTCGACCGCTTCTCCTCAAAACTTCTTGGCATCGCATTTTCCTACAGCCCCGGCGAAGCCTTCTATCTTCCTCTCATCGAATGGCCCTCACTCCATGAAAAACTTCTCCCAGTTTTCCAATCTTCCGCTCTAAAAATTGGTCATAACTTGAAGTTCGATCTCGCTATTATGCTCTCACACGGAATCCAAGTTACCGGACCTTTTTTCGATACCATGCTCGCGCATACCTTAGCCGCCCCCGAGCAAAAACACAGCATGGACTCCTTGTCTGAAAACCTCCTCGGATATTCGCCAATCAAGCTCGTCGATCTCTTTTCCGGTGAGCAGAGCGAAGAAGATGATCTTTTTTCCGCCGCTGCAAAAAAGAAGGCTTCCAAGGGCGAACTAGACACTTCCGAGATCCCCACTAATATCCTCGCCGAATACGCGGCGGAGGATGCTGATGTCACTCTTCAACTTTACCACAAGCTTCTTCCCGAACTAAAAACTCTCAATGCTCTCCCAGTCATGGAGGATATTGAGTCCCCACTTCTTCCAGTCCTAGTAGCGATGGAAAGCGAAGGCATTTCGATGGATCAAAAAGTTCTCGATGAAGTTGGGGCGATTCTTACGATAAAGATCAAAACCCTCAGCAAGGAGATCGAGAAATCCGCCGGCCGCCCTTTTAATCTAAACTCACCAAAGCAGCTCGGGGAAATTCTCTTTGGTGAAATGAAACTCGTCGACAAACCAAAGAAAACAAAGACAGGGCAATTCAAAACCGACGAGCAGACCCTCGCTTCGCTTGCTTCCAAACATTCGATTGTCGCAAATATTCTGAGTTACCGCGAAGCCAGCAAACTTAAGTCAACATACGTTGATGCGCTCCCAAATCATCGTGCAGAGCACTCTGATCGCGTCCACACTCATCTTCACCAACTTGTCACCTCAACCGGACGTCTCGCTTCGTCTGATCCCAACCTTCAGAACATTCCCGTTCGGTCAGAAATGGGTCGTGAACTGCGCCGTGCTTTTATTCCTCGAAACTCGGATTTTACCTTAATGGCGGCCGACTACTCTCAAGTTGAACTTCGCGTGATGGCCGCGCTCTCTGGCGACCCAGCCATGATAAAGGCCTTCAAAAACGATCTCGATATTCACACCGCTACTGCAGCCCGCGTCTTTGGCGTTGAAACCAATGAAGTGGTCCCTGAAATGCGACGAACCGCTAAAATGGTCAATTTCGGTATCATATATGGAATCTCAGCTTTCGGACTTTCGCAGCGGCTCGGAATCCCCCGCAATGAAGCTAGCGAGATCATCAAAACTTACTTTGAGCAGTATCCTGACATTCATCAATTCATGACAGACACTATTGAAAATGCTCGCGAAAAAGGATACACCGAAACTATTGCTGGTCGCCGGCGTTACTTCAAAGATATCAAATCCGGGAACGCCAGTATTCGAGCCAATGCTGAGCGAGCTGCTATTAACAGCCCTATCCAGGGAACCGCAGCCGATATGATCAAATTGGCGATGGTCAAGATTCACGAACTCATGCAAGGCCGCAAATCAAGGATGATTCTCCAAGTTCACGACGAACTTCTTTTCGATCTCCATCAAGATGAACATGACGAGCTTCCTCCCCTTATCTTGGAGGCCATGGAGTCCGCAATTAGTTTACCTAACGAGGTTCCGATAAAAATCGACCTAGGATTTGGCGACAACTGGTTGCAAGCCCACTAGTCTTCTCTAAACTATCCCCAGCCTATGAAATCATTCTTAAAAATCGCCCTGATCGGATCCCTTACCTCTTTTGCCTTTGGACAAGATCCCGCCCAGAAAACCATTGAGGAAAAAAAGCCCGTAAAATCTGCCCCCGCTAAAGAAGCCACCGTGATTATGTCCACCTCGTTGGGTGAGATTCATATTGAACTAGATTCAAAAAGCGCTCCACTCACGGTCGAAAACTTCCTGAAATACGTCGATTCTAAGCACTACGACGGCACCATTTTCCACCGTATTATTGGCAACTTCATGGTTCAAGGTGGCGGATTCAAAGAAACCGATGGCTCATTCAAAAAGCAACCTACCAACCCCCCGATCAAAAACGAAAGCGAGAAGACTCCAAGCAATAAGCGTGGGACAATTGCCATGGCTCGGACTTCGGCACCAAATAGCGCGACCGCGCAATTTTTCATCAACGTGGTCGACAACCCCTTCCTCGACTATCCGAACAATGGCGGCGGATACGCCACCTTTGGGAAGGTTGTAAAAGGCATTGAAGTAGTAGAAAAAATGAGAGCCGTGAAAACCAGCTCCAAAAACGGCATGGCCGACGTCCCTACTCAAACCATCACGATCAAATCGATAAGTCGATCCAAGTAACAACTAAAAAAACTCACTGATGAAATCACTTCTCATTCTCTCAGCTTCACTGCTCTTTCTCTCCTGCAAAGGAGAACCCGATGATAACAACTCCGCCGATACTGGTCCCGCCGATAGTGGCCCCGTCGATAGTGGCCCCGTCGATAGTAGCTCCAAAATCATTATCGAAACCAGCATGGGAGCGATCAAGGTTAACCTCCACTCCGAAACTGCACCTATCACAGTTGCAAACTTTCTAGATTACGTTGATCAAGAACACTTTGATGGAACGATTTTCCACCGCGTCATGTCCAACTTTATGATCCAAGGCGGAGGCTTCGAATTAAAGAATGCCGTCCCCACCGAAAAAGAGACAGGCGACGGAATCCAAAATGAAAGCGCCCGAACCAAGAAAAATTTGCGCGGAACCCTTGCGATGGCCCGAACAAGCGATCCGCACTCCGCAACCGCTCAATTCTTCATCAATGTTGTCGATAATCCAAACCTCGACTATCCTAACAATGGCGGGGGTTACGCAGTTTTTGGGGAAGTGACCGAGGGCATGGAGATCGTTAACAAGATCAAGATGGTCGAGGTGGGAACTGGGTATTTGAACTCCTTGACACCCGACGGACGAGTCGCCTCCGGACCCCACCAGAATGTTCCACTCATCGACCCCGTGATCATTAAATCGATTCGCCGGGAACCTAAGTCCTGACTCCACAATCATGCTCTGGCTTTTCATTCCTCTTGCCTTCCTTCTGGGATCCATCCCATTTGGACTTTTGCTTGGGAAAGTTAGGGGCATCGATATTCGCGAACATGGGTCCGGAAATATTGGCTCCACCAATGTTTTTAGAACTCTCGGAAAAAGGTCAGGAATCATTTGTCTGATCCTGGACATCCTAAAAGGCTTCTTTCCCGTTTTTCTAGCTCGTCAGTTTGTTCCAGATGATACAGGCGGTCACACCATTGAGGTCTTGACCGCACTAGCCTCCATCCTCGGCCATAACTATTCGCCATGGATTGGATTTAAAGGAGGCAAAGGGATCGCCACGTCCGGAGGAGCCATTCTTGCTTTGATGCCTGCCGCCGTAGTAATCTTGACCATCATTTTCGCCATCTTCACCTTCACCACAAAATATGTGTCGATCGGAAGTATCGCTACCGGCTTTGCTCTTCCAATCGTCACTATTTATGGGTCCTGGCATCATGGTAAGATTGCCGATGGAACCTGGAACAAACCGCTCTTTCTTTTCTCAATCATCGCGGGCGCGCTCGCTATTTGGAAACACCGATCCAACATCAATCGCTTACGTGCCGGAACCGAAAACAAAATCGGGAAAAAAAAGGAGGTCACCTAATTATGAAATTCCAAAATCCCGTGGTAGTGGGTTCAGGCTCTTGGGGAACCGCACTCGCCATTTTTCTGGCCAATAAATGCCGCCAAGTTCACTTAATCGGAAGAGATGAAAGGGTGACCGCCGCGATCAATTCGACGCACTGTAATGAGCGCTACCTACCAAACTCCACACTTCCGCAGAATTTGGTCGCTACGACTGATCTTTCTTTGGTCACTCAGGCTGATCTTCTTCTCTTTGTTGTTCCAACTAAAGCCACCCGCTCCACCGCGGAAAAACTCGTTTCCCTAAACATTCCGGAATCTGCAGTCATCCTTTCCTGCGCAAAAGGGATTGAGTTAGCGACCGGGAAGCGCATGTCACAAATTATCGGTGATTACTTCCCCAGCAATCAGATTGCGGTTCTTTCGGGTCCTAACCATGCCGAAGAAATTGCAGAAGGTCTGCCCGCAGCAGCCACCATCGGATGCTCGAACGAGGAAGTAGGACTAGCACTTCAGGATATCTTTGCGACAGATCGCTTTCGCTCATACACAAATCATGACATCGCTGGCATTGAGCTCGGTGGAGCAATCAAAAATGTTTACGCTATCGCAGCTGGAGTCACTATGGGGCTAAAACTGGGAGACAATGCCATTTCCGCTCTGGTCACACGTGCTCTTGCCGAAATGACCCGTCTCGGTACCGATCTCGGTGGAAAAACTGAAACCTTCGCCGGTCTTTCCGGCCTCGGTGACCTTATCGCGACCTGTTTTTCGGTTCATTCCCGGAATCATAAGGTCGGCCTCGCTCTAGGTCAGAACAGATCCTTGGAAGAAATCGTCAGGGAACTTGGCATGGTTGCGGAAGGAGTTCCAAATACTCGCTCGATTTACGAAGCAGCCCGCCGCGCAGGCACCCGAACTCCAATTCTTGATGTCGTGTATGCTGTAATCTATGAAAACGTTCCTCCCGCCGAAGCCCTCGACCGGCTCTTTCGCCAAGTTCCGCGTAAGGAGGGTGAGTAATTCAAGCATTCAGACATTCACCTCCTTGCGAGAAACGTCCGTTCACCAAATATTTTAGGTTTCCCCACACGACAGTGTGAACTTTTACCAATCCTTTGACAAGGTGAGGACTTAAAGTGACCTTACTTATGGATCACATCGAAAAGGTGAGACTCAATATTCTAACTTTTAACTTCAGCTCACATGCTCGACACCCACCACCATCTCTGGTCTTATAGCGCCGACGAGTATCCTTGGATCCCAGCTAACACTCCCCTCGCCCAAAACCAGTTACTCGCAGAACTAGAAGAGGCCACCTCCGCAGCAGGAGTTACCGGAACGATCGCTGTCCAGGCTCGACAAACCATTGGGGAATCAACCTCTCTTCTTAAGATCGCGGACCAAAGTGAGCTCATTCGGGGCATCGTAGGCTGGTTACCCTTAGTTTCTGAAAAGGTAGAGGAAGACCTAGAACACTTTTCCGATCATCCCAAATTTGTAGGAATCCGCCATGTCCTCCAAGACGAACCAGACGAATACTTCCTGAGAAATGATTTTCACCGCGGACTCTCAAAATTGCCCGCTCATGATCTCCGCTACGATATTCTCCTTTACCAGCATCAGATTCCAGTTGCTACAAAACTGGTAGACCGCCAACCAGAGTTAGGGATGATCATTGATCACATCGCTAAACCAAAGGCTCAAAATGGCCGTATTGAATCCGAATGGCGCGGTGGAATGAAGGAACTGGCAAAAAGGGAAAACATTCTTGGAGTCAAATTCTCGGGTCTTGCGACAGAATTCTCTGAAAGAGATGAAATTGATCCCACCACCATTCGGGCCTACTTTGAAGAAACGCTAGAAATTTTCGGCGCTGAGCGCGTTATGTTCGGAACCGATTGGCCCGTATGTCTTTTGAGATTGGATTCTTACCATGAATGGTCTGACACCGTAATTGGCCTGACTTCCTCTCTCTCAAGTGATGAGATAGATCTGATTCTCCATAAAAATGGGGAAACTGCCTATCAACTGAAAAGTTAGGCTGGTCAGAACCCGATTTTCCCCCTTAGCTTTCCGCCCGCGATGACTATCTAACCAGTTATCTTTCAAAGAAACTTTCATAACTTCGATTCCTATTGAGCCTTAACCGCACAGAATACAAGTATCTAATTACGCTCGACCAAATGGAGAAAATCCAGAAGGACTTGGACGATCGGCTTATCGTGGACAGCCTAGCGTCAGAAGACGGTTGCTACCCCATCGTCACGGAGTATTTTGAGACTCCAGACCGAGAGTGCTTTTGGGAGAAGGAACGGCGCCTTGCCAGCCGACGAAAGATTAGGGTAAGAATTTATGGCTGCGAGGGCGGAAAAATCCCTCCCACCGGCTTTATTGAGATTAAGCACAAACACTTTGGTCTCGGAGCCAAACGAAGGCTCTTCCTTCCCGTGGAAGAAGCGATCGAGTTTGCAAATGGGAATTACGATATCTTGAAAACCATTAGACGCGATTGGACGAGGACTGAACGCATGATCATCAAGGAACTCTTCGACCTCGTTGAACGGCGTAAATTTGGTCCCGCAATTCAACTTCGATATGATCGTAAGGCGCTGATGACTCCCGATGGCCAGCTTCGAATCACTTTCGACACCCGCTTGATGTGCCGCTCAAACCTCCTACCACTCGAGGCTGACGACCAAAGATTCAAGGATTACATCATTCCTGCCAATAAATCAATTTTCGAAGTGAAATCAATCGGCCCAGTTCCTTTTTGGTTCCGTGAATACGGAGGTGAAGAAGAACTTGTAAGACGAAGCTTTAGTAAATTTTGTAAGGCTATGAAGGAAGTCGATCCAGTGCTTCGCTCACAAATTGGAAAACTAAAGCAACCGGCCGCCTAATCGCACCCGAAAAGAACCCAAATTTCTCCACACCAAAACACATTACTTTATGGAACCCGTTATTGCATTCTCTTTAGACAGTATCATCGAAACCCTTGAGACCATCAGGCAAAACGACCCTAAGCCTCTCGAAGTTCTGGGCGCCATGGGCATGAGCTTCTTCCTGAACATGTTGGTCGGACTTCTTTACAAGAGCACTTACAAAGGCACGCGCTACTCACAAGATTACGTTCACACCTTGGTTATTATTGGAACCGTAACAACCATCCTCATTATGGTTGTCAATGGAAACCAAGCTGTCGCCTTCGGCATGTTTGCCGCATTCTCCATGATTCGCTTCAGACGCAATCTGGGGCAATCGCGTGACCTTGCCTTTATTTTCTTTGCGATGGCGACAGGAATGGGCGTCGGAGCTCGCGAATACGAGATCGTTCTAGTCACCACCATAATCGTCGGACTCGCCATTTGGTTTATCTCTAAGCGAGACGCCTTCGCTCCAAAGCGTGCGTCTCATCAACTTCGCATTCGCGTGAACAACGACGTCGACTTCTCTAAAGCCTTCAATGATATTTTCGATAAATTCACGGATGCCACCGAGATGATCAGCGTGGAGTCAGTCCAAGCTGGAATGATGAGTGAACTCCGCTACGGAATCGTTCTTAAGAATAACGTCCAAATCTCTGACTTTATGGAAGAAATCCAGATCGCCTGCGGAAATAATCGTGCCATCCTGACATCGACCACTCGAGATCTCGAGTTTTAGACTCGGAGCCTTTCTCCTCTTTCACAATTCCGATGAGCCATTCCAGCCATCGGGATTTTCTTTTCGCTCCAGACTTGAATGCGACGACCACTCCGCCAAGACTCTCCACCTTATGTGGAAAGGCCGATTTTCAAAAGCTACTGCTGATCTTGTTCAACAATATGGAGAATCCATCTCCTATGATTGGCGTTTATACCCGCACGATATCCTAGGATCAATCGCCCATGCCAGAGCCCTGGTCAAAGCTGGGATCTTGACCGAGAGTGAATTCTCCCAAATCGAAAATGGGCTTCATGAGATTGAGAATGAAATCACAGAAGGTCACTTCGAATTCTCGATTGAACACGAGGACATCCACATGAATATCGAAGCCGCTCTCACCGAAAGGATCGGAGCGGCTGGTGCTAAGCTTCACACCGCGCGTTCTCGGAATGATCAGGTTGCCACCGACACTCGCCTCTATTCTCGGGACGCTATTGATAACCTCCTTAATCTTATTGGTGGGCTTCAGAATGCGCTTCTCGATCAGGCAAGCCGTTATGCTGAAACAATCCTTCCAGGCTACACACACCTGCAGCGTGGTCAGCCAGTGACCGTTGGACACCACCTTCTAGCCTACGTTGAAATGCTGGCCCGGGATAAGAGTCGCCTTACAGAGGCGCGTCGTCGGGTCAACGTTTCCCCGCTAGGTTCTGGCGCCCTTGCAGGCTCAACTATTAATCTTGATCGCGAAGCAATTGCAGCAGAGCTGGGTTTTGACTCAATCACTACGAATTCGATGGATGCTATTTCTGATCGTGACTATATTGCCGAACTTCTTTTCGACTTTGCCCTCATCGGTGCTCACCTTTCCCGACTTTCTGAGGACCTAATCCTTTGGTGTTCCAGCGAGTTTGGTTATGTCACCTTATCAGACGCCCATACCACCGGGTCATCTCTGATGCCTCAGAAAAAAAACCCTGATGTTTGCGAACTCACGCGAGGAAAGACCGGTCGACTCTATGGCAATCTAACGTCAATCCTAACCTCGGTGAAGGGGCTTCCACTCACCTACAATCGAGACCTACAAGAGGACAAAGAGCCCCTTTTCGATTCTATCGACACTCTTACCATCGCATTTAAAGTAAATATCGAAATGATTTCTGAAATGGAGATTAACGAAGACGCATGTGCCGCCGCCTCAGAAGACCCGCTTCTCCTTGCCACGGACCTTGCAGACTGGCTTGTTAAACAAGGAGTTCCTTTCCGCGCGGCTCACGAGCTGGTTGGAAAAGCCGTTGCGACTTCAGTCCAATCAGGCATATCACTAAACAAGCTTGATCTCACCGAAATTGACCCGGCATTCACACCGGAAGCCTCCGGTATCTTTTCGTTAAAAACAGCTCTCGAAGCTCGGACCAATCCTGGAGCACCTTCAATAAAAAACGTCCACGCACAAATCGCCCGCTGGCGGGGGACGCTTAGCTAGTGAAATCCCGCAAAGCTTGCCCAGTAAGAGATAGTTCACTTTTTCTAACTTCGGCTGGAGTCCCAGTTGCTACAATGCTTCCTCCTCCCACCCCTCCAGTGGGGCCGAGATCAATGAGATGATCACAAACTGAGATCACCTCTAGGTTATGCTCAACCACAACCAAAGAATGCCCTGCATCGCGGAGCTTTAACAAGGCGACAAGGAGCACCTGCACATCCTGATAGTGCAAGCCCGTCGTTGGTTCATCCAAAAGATAAAGCGTATGCCCCGGCGCTGATTTAGATAGCTCGCATGCCAACTTGACGCGCTGAGCTTCACCCCCCGAAAGCGTGTTAGCAGCCTGCCCAAGATGCACGTAACCTAACCCGACATCAAAAAGTGTATTCATGATCACACTCAATCTCGGAACCGCTCCAAAAAACTCCCGCCCCTCCTCAATCGTCATTTCAAGTATATCAGCAATACTCTTCCCTCGATAACGCACATCGAGAGTCTCGCGATTGTAGCGATGTCCTTGGCAAGCCTCACACTCGATCCAGGCATCCGGTAAAAAGTGCATATCAATCCGGATCGAGCCTCCACCCTGGCATTTCTCGCAGCGCCCACCTTTAACATTAAAACTAAAGCGTCCTGCTTTGTAACCCCGCTGCCTCGACAGAGGGAGCTGGGAAAACAAATCGCGCACTAAATCAAAAGCACCAGTATAGGTTGCTGGATTAGATCTCGGACTTTTGCCTAGAGGGCTCTGGTCGACAATTACCACTTTTTCTAGATACTCTATGCCCTCAATCCCTTCGTGCTTTCCTGGCTCGTCCTTAGCTCGATGAAATTTTCTAGCCAAAGCACGACGTAAAACCCCGTCTACTAAAGTCGATTTACCACTCCCGCTTGGCCCCGTCACACCAACCAACTGGCCCAGGGGGATCGTGACATCCTCACCTTTTAGATTATTCTCACGCGCTCCTTTAATTGTTAACTCGAACGCCGGTTTTCTTTTTTTAGAATTAACCTTCGGCACCCCTCTTCGAAGCCAGCGTCCCGTTGGAGTATCCAGCTTCGTAATTTCGGCCGGAGTTCCCTGTGCCACTAACTCACCTCCATATTTCCCTGCCGCCGGACCAATTTCAACCACTTGATCTGCCGCCATCACCATCGCCTCATCGTGCTCTACCACAACGACCGTATTACCAGAATCCCGCAAACGGTGTAAGGCCTGAATCAAACGCTCATTATCCAGTGGATGCAGCCCGACACTTGGTTCATCTAAAACATACAAAACACCGGCTAACCCAGCGCCTAACTGTGTTGCTAGCCTTACTCTCTGGAATTCACCTCCAGACAAAGTCCCGCTCGCACGATCCAGCGCCAAATAACCTAAACCAACCTCATCGAGAAAAGATAAACGTTTTTCTAACTCAGCCAGCACCCCTTTCATCGCCACTTGGCGGTCCTCAAAAACTTCCACCGTCCCGACCCAATCAAGGGCCTCACTTATGGGAGTTGAACAAAGTTCGTCAATCCCCTTTGCTCCATCTCTCCCCTTAAGAGTTACCGCAAGATATTCTTTTTTGAGCCTTCTTCCTTCACACTCTTTGCACTCACGCGAAGTCATGAATCTTCCCATACTTCTTTTGATCCCATCACTTTCAGTTTCGCGGTAAAGACGCTCAACCTGCTTACAGATCCCCTCAAATTCCTTTTCCCACGAAACAATCGCCCCGTCTTTTTCCCAAGGAACTTCAATTTTTGTATCGCCAGTCCCATAAAACAAAGCCCGTTTAAAATTATCTGGGAAACTATCAAATCGCTCATTTAGACTTACTCCAAAAAATCCGGCTAAAGCTTCGATATGTAATTGGTTCCAACCTTTCTTCTTTTTTGAGACCTTGTTCCATACAGCCACTGCACCCTCGGCCAACGATTTACTCGGGTCGGGAACGACCAAAAACGGATCACAAAAAGCCTCCGTTCCAAGGCCATGGCAAACTTCACATGCCCCTAAGTGCGAATTGAAGGAAAAATGTTTTGGGGTCAGTAGCGGCAGCTCAAATCCAGTTTTTGCATTCCGATAACTTGTAGCAAAAGCCAGCGTCTCCCAATGATCGGCACCACGTTCCTGCGTCAAAGCACGGACCTCAATTCCGCAAATCCGTATCGCAATCTCAACGCTGTCCGCCATCCGAGAATCCACCCCCTCTTTAACAACTAGGCGATCCACTACAATTTCAATCTCCCCACCATCTTCCGGCCAAACTTCTTCGGCAGCCTCCAACTCGATGATTTTTCCATCAACACGCACCCTCACAAACCCCTGCCTTTGAAGATCGGCAATCATCCCCTTCGAATCACCCTCAGTCGTGATCGGTGCTAATAATATTACCCGAGTCCCCTCGGGACGATTGGAAAAACTCTTTACAATGTCGGCCGTCGACATCCGCATCAGTTCCTCACCAGTCTCTGGGTCATGAGGCACACCGACTGCTGCATAAAGGATACGAAGAAAATCGTGAATTTCGGTCACGGTTGCGATCGTAGACCGGGGATTACCCGCGCCAGTTCGCTGCTCAATCGCAATTGCAGGACTTAACCCCTCGATCGAGTCAACCTCCGGCTTCTCTAGCTGATCAAGAAATTGCCGTGCATAAACCGAAAGCGATTCCACATACCGACGCTGTCCTTCAGCATAGAGCGTATGAAATGCTAAACTCGACTTACCACTCCCACTCACACCAGTAATGGCAATCATTTTTCCACGCGGTAAATCAACATCAAGCCCCTTGAGGTTATGTTGGCGTGCTCCTCGAATCCTGATCACACCGGAATTAGTTGCTGGTTCAGCCATTCGAGTCAACTGCCGCAAAAGAAAACCGCACCGAAAACGAATCCGGTACGGTTTCTAGGGAAATTGGAGGCGGAGGCGAGAATCGAACTCGCGAATACAGGTTTTGCAAACCCGCGCCTTACCACTTGGCTACTCCGCCCTCGGGCGAAGATCTAATCTCCCAGCCAGCACCTGTCAATACCCTGATGCCTGAAAGGCTTATTCTCGGCACTTCAGGCTAAAATCTGCTCTTTTCCACCAATCGCCCGTTTGATAACCTCTCCTCGCAATGGCACACCTACGTCATCTCATTGGGCTCGTTTTCTTCACCCTTCTCACCGCCCCATTACTGGCCCAAACACCAGAAGAGCTTGCCAGACTCGATCCTGGTGGTCTCTACTACCAAGCTTGGTCACTTGTCAAACAGGCCGAGGAACTTGAAAAAAAAGAAGACTTTGTCGAATCGTTTACAAAATACCGTAAAGCACGGTCATTCTTTGACCTCATCACAATCACACATCCGAACTTCAAACAGAAAGAGGGGCTTAAATGGCGGACCAAGTCCACAACTGAGGCCATGCAGCGGATCCACGCTAGCGCCCTTGCCCAACAGAAGGAACGACAAGACGCTGGCAAAACACCTCTTTTGGAGGTGCCTGGCGAAGCAAAAGCGAGACTCACCATTCCTGGGAAAGTCGACCCCAACGGACTAGCAACCAAAACGATTCGTGACCTGCAGACTGAAATAAAAAGCCTTAATGCCGATCTCCGCCGCCGCTCCAACATGCGTGATGCTGAAAGCGCTGGGATTCGCCGACAAATCCAAGAACGCCAAACCCAGCTCTCCCGCCTCGCAGCATCCCCGCTGAGAAATCAGGTAGCCGAACTCAATCAACAAATCGAACAACTCCGACAGGAACGTGATGCTATGGCTGCGGCCCGAGACAAAGCGCTAGCCGATCAGCGCCTCACCTTACAGCAACTTGCCTCAACTCAAAAAGCCCTGCTTGCTGCAAGAAATGAAGAGGAGCGGCTGAAAGCCATCATTGCCAAACAGACCAAAATCAACAACAGGGTTGCGGAGGGGCAGCAAGGCCAGATCGATGCCTTGAAGACAACAATCAAAGAAAAAGACCGGCTTCTGAACGAATCCAATCGCGTGAAAGCTGTCTTAGAAACCCGGTTAACCCAATCAGAAAAAATGGTGACTGAGCTCCGTCAAGAGCGGCTCGGACTCATCGAAGAGCGCGACCAAATGAAGGCACTTCTTGGAATGGACGAAACCGACCGAATCCAGAACCTTATCACCCAAAATGTCAGCCTTAGCAAAGAGCTTAATGAGGCCAAGGCAAACCTCGAACTTGTTCAACAAGATGCCAACGCTTCAAAGGATAAAATCCTCATCGCCAAGCAGACTCTCGTGGTAGCAAAGGCAAAGATTCAAAATCTACAGAAAAGTGACATGCAAAGTAAACTGCGTATGGACCGACTGCAAAAACGTCTCAAACAAGCTGAAGATGACCTCCTCGCACAACTCAACGGAGGAACGCTTAACAAGCGAGGAAAGGAGGAAGTTGCTCTCCTTCGAGGAGTGATCGACAAGCTAAAAGCAAAGATACAAGCTCAGCAAGGGGCCGCTGAACTCCTTTTGAAACAGGGTGAAAAATTGGGAGCGAATGACCAGAATTGGAAAGATGCAATTGCCCGTATTAGTGGGGATGAGAAAATGGAACTGACCATTGAGGAAATGGAACTGATAGAAAAAACCGCTCCGCTCAACCCAAGCCTTGAAAGTAATATCACTCCGAGCCCCGAGGAACTCGCAGCTGGAACTTCACAACTCCGAGCCGCCAATAAAAACCTAAATACTGTGGCACGACGTCTCTTTGCGAAAGGAGATTTTCAAGCCTCACGGGGAGCACTCGA
>TARA_B110000003_G_scaffold3326_2_pt1 | contig 15126 bp, 9 predicted proteins | sample TARA_B110000003 | Tara Oceans TARA_B110000003 (sample SAMEA4396424) | marine metagenome | biome: Westerlies Biome; feature: [SRF] surface water layer (ENVO:00010504); material: water (ENVO:00002006), including particulate matter (ENVO:01000060) such as... | depth 5 m
GATTCGATTCGAATTCGGATTGGATGCGATGCGATGCGATGCGATCGGACGCGATTCGGCGAACGAGAGGACGACGACGCGACGAGGACTGACGAATCGACGACGCGCGAACGGCGCCAGTGTATCCAGCGCTCGCACCGCGCGACGCGAACGATGGGACGCGCGACGACGGGAACGACGCGCGACGGCGCGAAAAAGACGGAAACGGCGAACGCGACGACGAGGGCGCGCGCGCGCGCGATGATCGGCGACGGAGGATTCGACGCGATGACGATGATTCGAAGGCACAAGGGCGGGACGGCGACGCGAGAGGAGACGATCGCGGTGCCGTCGATGGGGGATTCGATCTCGGAGGGCGCGGTGGCGAGCGTGATGAAGGCGGTCGGGGACGAGGTGGCGACGGATGAGACGGTGGCGCAAATCGAGACGGACAAGGTGACGATCGACGTGCGGGCGCCGAGCGGGGGGACGGTGACGCGCGTGGACGCGAAGGTGGGGGATACGGTGAACGTGGGGCAAGCGGTGATGGCGTTCGCGCCGGGCGTCGGCGGGAAAAAGGGGGGGAAGGGCGGCGCGGCGGCGCCCAAGGCGGAGGCGGCGAGCGGCGCGCCGGTGAGCGTTGAGGTGCCTTCGATGGGCGACTCCATCACGGAGGGGAGCGTCGCGGCTTTGCTCGTGAAACCGGGTCAAAAGGTGGCGATGGACGAAGTGATCGCGCAAATTGAAACGGATAAAGTCACCATAGACGTTCGCGCGTCGACGAGCGGGACGGTGACGGACGTGCTCGCGAAGGAGGGCGACACCGTCTCCGTCGGTCAAAAGGTGGCGACGCTCGCTCCGGGGGCGGGGCCGGAGAAACAAGCTTCGGCCGCGCCAGCGGCCGCGGCGATGGCCGCGGCGACGCCGGCCAAGGAAGCGCCGAAAGCGACCGCTGCGCCATCGCCCGCGCCGGCGGCGCCGAAAGTCACGTCGGGCGCTCGCGCCGAGACGCGCGTGCCCATGTCGCGCTTGCGCTTGCGCGTCGCGGAGCGGTTGAAGAGCTCGCAAAACACGTACGCGATGCTCACCACGTTCAACGAAATCGACATGACGAACGTGATGCAAGTGCGCGCGGAGTACAAGGATGCATTCTTAGAAAAACACGGCGTCAAGCTAGGTTTCATGAGTACCTTTGTCAAGGCGGCGGCGAAGGCGCTTCAGGAAGAGCCCTCGGTGAACGCCATCATCGACGGCGACGAAATCGTGTATAGAAACTACGTTGACATATCCGTCGCGGTGAGCGCGCCCAAGGGTTTGGTGGTACCGGTGTTGAGAAGCTGCGAAGGCATGAATTTCGCCGACGTGGAAAGCTCCATCGCGTCGTACGGTAAGAAGGCTCGCGATGGAACGCTGTCCATCGACGAAATGGCGGGCGGTACTTTTACGATTTCAAACGGCGGCGTGTTTGGATCGTTGACGGGCACTCCCATCATCAACCCGCCGCAAAGCGCCATTTTGGGCATGCATTCAATCGTCTGGCGTCCGGTGTGCGTCGGTGCCGACCGCGCCATCGTCGCGCGCCCGATGATGAACGTGGCGTTGACGTACGATCATCGCCTCGTCGACGGTCGCGAAGCCGTGACATTTTTGAAGTCGATTAAGGAGTCTGTTGAAGACCCGCGTAGAATGATGCTCGAAGTTTAATTCGTAGCAGCACGTTGTCCTCGAATAAACCAAACTACTACTAAGTTCTACATTAAAATCTGCGCTATTCTAAAACTAATCTAATCGTCAGCCTTTGAACAAACGCCCGACGACGTCTCCGGTGAGCGCGAACGCCATGACGGATGGCGCGGCGACTTCGAACAAATTGATTTCTGGGTCGAGGCTCGTCGCGAATCCCACCAAAACGCAGAGAGATACGACGAGCGAGGCATATATGCCGTCGATGCTCACGCCGTGCTTGCGGAAAAGCTGCATGATCTCCTTCAACAGTCCATCCAAATCGACGCGCTGCGTGTACACGTCTCCTTGGCTCGAAACGAGTCGCGCCATGTCACGCCGAAGCGCCACGCGATCGGTGCACGTTTGTTTGGCATCCCACGTCAGTGCGACGTCGGCCGCCTTTTCTCCCTCGCCTCGCAGTAAGAAGCACAAAAATCCGAGAAACTTATTCCTCACGGCTTTCGGGAGTTCGTCTGCGATGCCGAAATCAATCAACTCAAGTTTCACGATCCCCGCTGTTTCTGAGTCGACACTCGACTGGCCGTTCTCGACGCTGTACAGAATATTTCCTGGATGTAAATCTTGGTGGATGAAGTTGTCGCGTAGAAGCATGAGCAAGTATGCGTGAACGCCAAGTGAGCAAAGCTCAGAGTTTCGAGAAGTTTTATGTTTGATGGCGCTGCCCAACCCGTCGCCCTTGACAAAGGTCTCCACCAGCACTGCCTCCGTGACGAAACCTGGCACAGGGCGGGGTGCTCGTATCTGCACCTCACTCTTCATGTTGTGCGTAAATTTCAACAAGTGATCGGCCTCGTTGCGTAAGTCTGTCTGCGCCGTCATGGTGTGACTGAACTGTCCGAGCGTATTCTTCAGCTGCATACCCTTCAGCGCGGGTAACGCGTCTGCGATCCCCGCTATCGCGCGCAAGATTTGAAAATCCAGAAAAATTCGTTTCGCCACGTTGGGATGCCGCACTTTCACCGCGACGTCCATGGTGCCATCCTCGTTCAAATCGAGCTTGCGAGGTTGAGCGAGCGCCGAGCACACCGCGGCGACTTCCTTGCGCAAACGCGCCTTGTACACTTGAGCAACCGAACCCGACGCCATGGGCTTCCGTGGAAACTGCGCAAAAACCAATCTCGGATCAAAACCAAACTCGTTCGCCAAAATACGTAACGTTTGCCCGTACGAGTGCTGTGGGGCATCGTCATGAAGTTGTTCGAGCTGATGACACAGGTCCTTCGGGAAGACGTCCTCACGCGTGCTCGCCCACTGCGCCCACTTGATGAACGCCGCACCGCACAGTGCAATCGCGCTGTGCATGGTGGCCCACGCGCGCTTTCGCATGCTCGCGCTCAACGGTCCAGGTGCACCCTGGCTCAGAAGTAACAAAGGTACGGCAAACGTGAGCACGGGGAGCCACGTGACAAACAGGTACGTCGCGCGAATTAAAAGAGCGATGGAAAAACCTTGAGTAGCCCAAGACGCGGTGGCGAGTTGCCTGTCCTGCCAAATGTTCGCATCGTCGTCCACGATGTCGACGTTTCGATCCTCTGAGACGTCACCGCCGGTATAGACATCGGAAGAGCTACCGGCGCCTTCCTCCGCGGCTGGCGGCGAGTGCTCCAAAGCATCTGCCTCTCGTTCCGGCGCCGCGATGCGACGTTGTCCTCGCGCACCACGCATGGATATCTGCGCGATATTGAGGATATCAATGGGATGGATTTTCGCTTCAGCCGCAATCGCGCGCTTCGAGCCAAACGCACTCTTCCTTTTCGCTCGTTTGGCTTGATTCCAAGACGCCGGGAAGCTCATCGAGAACGAGCCGTTTGGGCCACCCTCCGAGAGGTTCATGCTTCCAACACGCATTGACACGCCTTGCACGAAAGCCATCAATCCCATGAGCGGAGCCGTGTCGATCGCGCGCACGGGGTCACTCGGGATGTGTTTCACCAATCGAAGCGCCGCCCAGCGATATCGCGTGTGCCACAGCGCTATTCGCTCCGCCTCGCTCATCTCACCTTTCGTCCCTTTGATCGCCCGTGCGATGCCCGCACGCAAAGGAGGCTGCTTAAACAACACCTTGACGCTCATTAACGCCGACGCGGCGGTGGCGTGAGCGTGTAGCGTTGGACACAACATCCTCGCGCTCGTCGTCAACGCTCTCGTCGCCAACGCCACCCGCGTCGCTCTCGCGACCACGGGCGCGTCCAACGGTCCCAGACTTGGCGCCTGCTCGGTGTTCTTCAACGTCATTCTCACCAAGCCCAACGCCGCGCCGAATCTATTGACTTTCGTCATGGTCTCTGGAAACGCCACTTGCAAGCACAACGCCGCGGCGAACGCGTTCGCGTCCGCTCGCCGCGCCCACAGCGCGCGCCCGACCCTCGGACCGATCCCATCGCCTTTAATCCATCCATCATAGCCATCATCCATCCGTCCGTCGCCATCGCGCGCGACCGTCGCGCATTCCCAGGCGTCCGCGCGCGCGCACTCAAACGTCGCGTCCGCGCGTCCCATCGTCGTCCCCACCCTGAACCGTATCGGCGCTCGCGCGCGCGCGCGCGCGCTCATCTCCTCCCTCTGTCGTCTCGACGCTCCCCCGAACGCGCGCTCGACGACGCGCGCGTCCGCGTCGTCGCTCGCGCGCGGCAACCGCAAGACATCACCGAGCGTCGACGTTCGCGCGGTCGCCGCGTCGTCCTCGCCCGCGCTCGGCGCCGCCGCGCCCGCGCGCGCGCTCGACGACGACGCCGCGTCGATCGCGTCGCGCCGTCGCGCCGCGAGAGCGTCGAACGAGGACGGTCGACCGTCCATTGCGCGACGCGCTCTGACGATGGCTGACGACGACGCGCCACCGGCGCTCGCGGCTCCGAGCGCGAACGACGCCGATGCGACGAAGCTGGACGTGCAAACGGGCGCGCGCGTCGCGCTCGATGGTTTAGGACCGATCGTCGTCGGCGTGGATGGGACGATGAGTAGAATCAGCAACTGGACCGCGCTGAGCGAACGCGAACGCGAGACGGCGCTGCGAAGACTGGCGAAGAGGAATAACGAGCGATTGGAGGCGTTGAAAAGTGGTGAACGATCGATTGAATCTTGAGGCGTGCGATAGAGATGCGTCGATTGAATCTTGAGGCGTGCGGTAAAGACGAGTCGAGGTTGGCGGCGTCGGGCCGTCACGAAAAGTGAAGATACGGATCGAGCGATTTCGTCCGTGAGACGGTGGACGTTTCGCTGGCGCAGAACGAACTTCTGCGCGTTCGCGTTGGAGTCGTCGTCGTTCGTTGTAAGCGCTCGGGAGATCCCGGAGGGTGGCGGTCGCTCGTGGATTGGCGGGCCGCCTTGTTCTCGTCGACGGCGGCGAATGTAAAATGCTCGTATCGTCTGCTGGAATTCCGTCTGAGTTTCGCGCGTGGGAACGTCCAGTAGGCGATCGCCAGCAGAAATGCCACCAAGAAGACAAAAACAGTCGTCATCGTGGCGGAAAGAATCGCCGACGCGAGCGTGGGCTTGGCGTGTACCTTGATGACCTCGTTCGTCGGCGTCGCCGAATAAAACGCGGAATACTCTGGAATGGACACCGCCGCCGCGACGGACGCTTCTCCAGTGGTGGCGGTGAAGAAACAACGTCGTTCGCGAAATGTCCTAAGCGCGTGTAGCAACGATTGCGCGAGCCTGCTGGCCGCCGTGCTATCGTCGCGGCCTCGACGGCATCCCACCATGGACGCGTCGATGATTTCCAACCCGCCGATCAGCTCCACCAGCGCGCGCTCGTTCAGGCCAAACATCGAAGTCTTTGCCGTCGTGTTTCCGGCTTCGCAGAGCGCGATGTGACGAGATATCTCATTAATCTCCAAAGATAGAAGTAAACTTCCGTGTCCGCGACTGTACACATCGAGAAAGTGTAATCCAGTCGAGAGCAAGCCGCATTCGAGCGAGAGCTCCGCCATGATGGCATCGAATACATTCGAAACGAAGTACCGCCCAGGTAGTATGTTTTTCGCTTCTCGACAAGCCTCGGCACTTCTCAACACATCGTACGCTGCGTTGACCAGAAACGCAAAAGTGCGAGCGCCACTGGTGTTGTTCGACTCCACACCGCTCAAGCCTGTCAATATGAAATCTAGGCTCGTGTAATGCGCTCGCATCGCGTCAAACATGCTGTCCGACACCGTCGACTTCCATCTCCCAGTGCTCCGGCAGATATCGTACGCCGTAAAAGCCGATATCATATCTCGCGCGACTGTTTCGTTGTAGAACGCGTCCTCCATGTACCTCAACCCCGAGCGCTCGAGATCTTCTAGAAGCGACCGTCTGGCGCTTTGCGCGAGGCGTCTCGTGTCGATCACGCCCTGGATCGACGACGTTAACCTCGTTGTGTCCTCGTAGCACAGCCCGGAAGAAATAACGCGATATGACTCACTCATCATCTCACGCAATAACTCAACCGCACTCGCGTCGTCCTCTCTCGAAAGCTTGAAGATGGGTGCGGAACAGGCCCGCGCATGCAGGGCTATAAAGTCGATGAGAATTCTAGCCCGTTTCGCCGCCGCCAACGCCCTCGTGCGCATCTCCTTTTGGATTTCGGATGTCCCAGAGCAGAACTCCTGACTCGCAGTGTACGCATGGGCTACATCCATCGACACGTTCGCACCTCCGAGCTCAAAGAGGCGGTCAAGAAAGCCGCCGAGGCCGCACGCCGCCAATTCTCGTTCGGCGCGTTTCACCGCGTCCAGCACATCTCTCGGCGCAGCGACGTCCATGCTCTCGAGCGCCGATGACCAAGCGCAGGACACGCAAGTTGACGAAGCCAACGCCTCGAGCGCGCGCGCATGCGCGCGGGATGCGATGCTCGCCGAGAAAGCCAACGCCACGGCGAGAAAGCCAACTCGGCGCCGGGGCATGGTTTGAGCGCGCGACGAGAAGGTAGAATAAGACCGGACGAACGAGCGAACGGGGCGTTTCGAGCGCGACTAAATACGCCGGAGTATGCGTTTCAAGATGCGCGCGTCGATCGACGACGGCGTCTCACGAGGTGCGAAGTGACGTGCTTTCCCGCGGCGCGGCGCCAAGACGAGCCGAGATCGAGCGCGCGTTAAGCAACGGTTGTAATGTATTAAAATTTCCTTTCGTCGTTCGTTCGTTCGTTCGATCCTTATGATGTCGTGTATTTATGAAAGTTAGATTCACCTCTTGATTTATCGCGCCCTTCGACCCGCGTTCGGAGACTTTGAAAAATATGCGAAATGTGTGTCGTCGCTCTACTTGGTCGCCAAACATCCTCGGAAACCAGCTTCGAGAGCCTTGCGGTCCAGGTTGCGCCCGATGAACACCATGCGGTTCACGCGTGGTTCGCCCTCGGCCCACGTCGACGCGGACGGACCGAAGTTGATCTGTTCGTGAACGCCTTGAAACACAAACTTGGCGTCGCCTTGACCCTCGAAGCACAACACGCCCTTCGATCGGTACATGTTCGTCGCGTCAGCTTGCAACAAGTTCATCATAAACTCGTTCATCGCCGCGAAGTCGAGCTCGCCTTCGACCGCGATCCCGACCGACGACACCCCCGTGAGGTTGTGTTTGTTCTCCTTGTTCTCGTCCAAAAAGCTCGGATCGGTCTCGAGCGTCTTTTCCAGGCTAAACGAGTTCACGCCCAACACGACGCCCAAATCGACCACCGAATTCTGCGTCTTGATCACGTCCGCGCTCGCGTTCACCGATCGTATCGTCTTCTCCAGCGTCGCGATCTCTTCCTCGTTCACTAAATCAATCTTATTCAACAAGATTCGATCCGCGAACGCCACCTGCTGCACCGCCTCGTTCACCGCCCCATCCGGCTTCTCCTCCTCCATGTGCATCGCCACGTGCTTCGCGTCCGCCAGGCACAGAATGCTATCGATGCGATAATGTTCCGCGATCTCCGGATTAATGAAGAACGTGAACGCCACCGGCGCCGGATCGGCGAGCCCGGTCGTCTCGATGATCACGGCGTCAAACTTCTTTTCCCGATCCTTCAGCGTCAACAGCGCGCGCACCAAGTCCCCGCGCACCGTGCAGCACACGCATCCGTTATCCATGCTTATGATATCCTCTTTCTCCTTGATATTTTCGGAGACCAGCGCGTCGTCGATGGACACGGCGCCGAATTCATTCTCGATGACGGCGATCTGCAACCCGTGCTGTCCGCGCAAGATGTGATTGACGAGCGTCGTCTTCCCGGCGCCGAGGAAACCGGTGACGATCGTCACCGGGGTCTTTTCGATCGCGTCCTCGGCGGACATCCTCGGTCGCGCTCGGAGGCGTCGCGCGCGGCGGTGAGTGCGGTCGGCACTTCGGCACCCGTCGTCGTCGTCGTCGTCGTCGTCGATGCAGCGCGTCGTCGCGCGCGCGCTCGCGCGCGCGGGCGCGCGCGCGCACCGGGACGGAGTCAAGTCTCGCGCGTCGCGTCGCGGCGCGCGCGCGCCGTTGCGGACGCGCGGCGCGGCGACGAGCGACGACGACGGTGCGCGCGGCGGCGGCGTCAAGTTTGCGCTGACGGTGGCGCGCGATCGAGCGGTCGTCGAGCCGTCTCGTTTGGACGCGTACGTCGCGGCGAACGTGCCAGACGCGAGCGCGTCGCGAGGGCGGGTCGCGGCGGCGATCAAGGCGCGAATGGTGACGCTGAATGGGAAGACGGCGTCGAAACCGTCGCGCGCGCTCAAGCCGGGAGACGTCATCGAGGGCGAACTCGAGCGTGAACGCGCGAGTGAGGCGAAACCAGAGCCTTGGGTGAAATTAGATATCGTACACGAGGACGAGAGCGTGCTGGTGGTGAATAAAGCGGCGGGAATGGTGACGCATCCGAGCGCTGGGCACGAGAGCGGAACGCTCGTAAACGCAGTGTTGGGGCACTGCGATTTACCCGAACTCGTCGTTCCGACCGGGAATCAGGCGCTGAGCGATGACAATGAAGACGAGGAAGACGCCGTCGACGAGGATGAGGGGGCGAGAGATGGGATGATTCGACCGGGAATCGTGCACAGATTGGACAAGGGCACGAGCGGCGTGATGGTCGTGGCGAAGGACGCATCGGCGCATAATTCGTTATGCGAGCAATTCGCGGCGAGAGTGGTGCGTCGGAAGTACGTGGCTATTTTAAGTGGGGTACCGAGTCCGAGTAAAGGTCGAATAGAGGCACCGATCGGGCGAGATCCTCGCGATAGACTTCGCATGGCGGTGACGCAGGGCGGCGGCCGTTTCGCGGCGAGCAACTACGAAGTGATCGCCACTTTAGCGAACGGAAACGCGTCATTAGTGGAATGGCGCTTAGAAACCGGTCGAACACACCAAATACGCGTGCACGCGAAGCACATCGGGCATCCAATACTCGGTGACGATACGTACGGCGGCGGCGGCGGCGCCGCGGTGAGCGCTCTCTCGCGTTACGGCGTCTTCGACGTCAAAGAAGCCAAGGCGTTGATGTCCACCATCGATCGACCGATGTTGCACGCTCGCACGCTTGGATTCACTCATCCGCAATCGGGCGAGGCGTTGGATTTCAGCCGCGACCCACCGGAAGATTTCGAGACGTTTGCGTCTCGCCTCGCCGATAAGACGGACGCGTGAGCAACGTCCCGACGATGTCTACTAGAATATTTGTACAGTCACCACGCACCGCTATCAGTCGCACCGCTGTCGTTGTAAATCGAGAACACATTCCAAAGCGTTTCCGCCGCGGCCCGCGCCGTGGTCCTCGGCGCCGGGCCCCCACGCGCCGCACTGCCACGCGCGTTCCGACCGCGCTCGCGCGCGCGTTCGCGCGCACGCGGGCGAGCGCGCGCGATGTCATTCGCGCCCGCGCTTCCACCGCGCGCCGCGCGCGTGGCGCGCACCGTGGCGCCGTCGTCGTCGTCGCGCGTTTCGGTGACGACACCACCGCTCGCGACGAAAGATGTCGGTCCACGCGCTAACTGCGCCGCGCTCACGCGACGCGCGCGGTGCGACCGCGCGACGTTCACGGTCACGCGCGCGTCCGACGGCGGCGTCGGCGCGAGCGCGCGAGCTTCTCGAAGCAAAGCGGACGGCGACGGCGCGCCGCGAAAGCCGCGCCTGAAAGCGAACGGGACGGCGAACGGAAAGTCTGCGCAGAAAAAATCTGCGCTCGAGTTGGCGCTTAAGAATATATTCGACGATAACGACGAGGACGCGGTGGAGCAAGAACGACTGCGGTGGTGGCGTTTGATGAATAGCATGTGGCGGGCGTTTTTGGTGCTCTTCGTCACGCCGTTCGTGTGCGCGCAGAGCGTGAAGAGCGCGATCGTCACCCCTTGGTTGGGGGCGCATTGGGGAGCGTTTAATGCGTCGTTGAATTTGCAGCAGAGGCAAAACGTGGCGCAAGGGATACAAAAGTTTGAGGAACGTTTGTACTACGACAGAATCATCAGCGGGGCGCCGCGTTTGCACGCCGACGTCGAACGGGGATTGTTGCTCGAAGAAGCGCGACGATTGGAAGACATCGAAAAGAAAAAGTCTTTCTTAGCCACCGGAAACGTCATAGGATCACTCATCTTCATCACCATGACGGTTACCATCGTCACGCTTCAAAAGTCCAACATTTCTCGCCTACTCGGGGACATCAGCGACGAATTCATCGGCCTCGACGCCGCCACTCAAGCCTTCATTCTCATGCTCGGCGCCGACATGGTCGTCGGCTACCATTCCTCCGACGGCTGGCAAGCCTTCTTAGCGTGCATCATCACCCACTACGGTCTCGATTTCCACAAGTTTGAGATGGCGGTTCGCATCTTTGTCGCCGTCGTCCCCGTGACGCTCGACATCGGTTTCAAGTACTGGGTCTTCAACAAGCTTCGGAAGATCTCCCCGTCCACGCAAATCATCCTCGGCGAGATTGAGCGGCATTAATTCGCGTCTTCGCGCCGTCGGCGCCTTAGCACACGCATTTATTCATAGATTATTGTCGCCGTACGAAAAAGTTGCTCATAAAGTACACTTTATGAGCAAGTGCCACGCCAGCACGCCCTCGACGCGCACAATCGCGCGTCACACGCCCTCGACGTCGCGCGCCATGCTCAGCTCGCTCGCGCACGGCGCGCACATAGCCTACCGCGCGCACGCGCCGCCGTCGCGATGCGAGAACGCGCGCACGCGCGCGCGCTCCGTCGCGCTCGAGTTGAATTCGGGACGGTTACGCCGACACCTTCCGGGACGACGGCGTGAAACCTCCGTTTGGGCGCGCGCAGGACGCGAAAACGACGACGGGAACGAACGAAACGAACAAACGCAAAACGAAGGCGATGATCGCGCGCATGCGGTGGACTGGCGCGAGTTTCGCGCGCGCATGGTGGCGCAATACTCTGAAAACGCCGCGCTCGGGGCGAGCATAGACGCGGCTTCGCGAGACGGATCACCGCCGACGTGGGCGCATGGATTGGAAAACCTGGAGAAAGGCGCGCTTTTAGTGGCGGTAGAAGAAGACGCGAGCTCGTTTTGGTCGCACGTGGTGATTTTCATGCTCGGTGAGTGGTTCGGACGACGCGCGCTCGAGAAGAAAGAGGGGGGGCGGAAGCCGAGACGGAGGCGCCGACGCGAATCTCGTCGACTGACTTTTACGCTCGCTCACGTCGATGCAGATCACACACCGTACGGATCTACTGGGATAATTTTGAATCGCACGCAATCGTGGACGCTCGCCAAGCATTGCCCAGAGGTTAAACACGATAATTTGTACTGGTCGCTGTTGTCTGAAGAAATCGTCGGCGTCGGCGGACCGGTGGGGTTGGACCACTCGCTCGATCGTTCCGTCATCGCCTTGACGACGAAAGAGCAGCCAGGCATGACTGAAGAGGTGATACCGGGGATATATCGCGTCATCAACCTAGATCAGTTGGCGAAATTGAACGCCAAACTCTCTGGGCCGGGTACGCTCCGGCCAGAGGATTTGAGCCTCTTTGTCGGCTACTCGGGATGGTCTCCAGGGCAACTTCAATCCGAAATCGACGCGGGATTTTGGACCCTGGCCTCGGCTTCGGGTACGTACGTTCGAGACTGCATGTTCAAACACGTCATGGACACAATCGTCGAACCTACGACGGGAAAGCGCGTCCCCATCGACGCGCACGGTTTCCAAGCGTGGGCGTCCATGCGGGAGAGTCTCGGCATGTGACCGCCCCCTGACATCTGTACTATCACATTGATGACATTGAACGACAACTTTTCTACCCATTTTTTTGCCTAATTTTCCACAACTTTTGAATACAAAAACACGACGAGAACGAACATCGCTCGGCGTCATTGCGCACGCGCGGGTACCTCTGCCGTAATTCGACTAACTCCTCCTCTGGGGTCCGTCCACGACGCCTAGTTGCTCTAACACAAATATGTTAGCAGTGGTACAAACAGCGGTGGCCAAAGCCGCCGCGCGCGCCACATGGGCTTCGTCGAAATCTCACGAGCGCGGCGACTTCGACTACCAAACGCCGACAAAGCATCTCACCTCGCAATACCCGCCTCCTCACTATTTTCACCCGTCGCCGCCAGAACTCGATTCTCCGCAACCACCGCTTCGTGCTCCATACCTCCTGAAGCTATGAAACCGCGCGTGCGCGTCGCACGACGCCGAAGTGCTAGTAAATGTTGTTGCCCACTCCAACTGCACCGATCGTTCTCACGCGTCCATCGACGCCGATACGGGCGCGTTCTGCGCGAACGGCGCGTCGACGGAAAGTAAAAGATCACTAGCGCGAGATCCCGGCCGCGCGCGCGCCGCGCGTCGAGTTGTGGCGTCGTCGCGAGTTATTAGCGCTTCCGATTGCGCGTACATATTAGGGACGTGGAAAGTAATACATACGGATAACATGCCTAGACGCTCTAGGGGTGCAGCAATCCGGTACCAGCCGGTTTCCTGGTACGTACCGGCGTACCAGCCCGACTCCAGTCGTCTAAATCGTATGGGTAAACAGTGTCGATCGTCTGGTACAAGTTGGTACGAGCCGGTACGAGCTGGTACGGAGGTGACGAATCGACGAATTCTCTTGACGTTCTAACACCTTGCGAGCTGCCTTGTGTGCAAAAGTTTCCTTTGCCCTGTCCCGAGTGGGACTGGACTAATCGAGTCTAGCCCATTGTAATCGACATCACTTATTGACGCACTATTGACGCCCGATTGATCACAATTTACAAGGTATAGCTCGCAGAAAATAACTCAGAATACGAAAGCGATCATCGTTGTGACGATTTATGTGCTCCCTGTACACTATGATGAAATCATGACCATCGCAGCAGAACATGGTCTTTTCGTGTCATCGAAGATAACGCGGAATGTTTTCTGTCTATCTACAAAGGACGACTCACTGGCACGATAGGACACTTTTCGAGCCATAGTTTCGAAAACACCAAGCATCTATCTTGCGGTGAAGGTGGCATTGTTTTGACAAATGATGCGTCCAGCGCAGCGCTCGTTCGCAAAACGAGAGGGCACGGTTTCATGAGCCTGAGCCGCGGCAGAGTCAAGAGTGGTTCAGGCAGCAGGACTTGATTTATCCGATCCTGCATTTAAGCGCCACGACACACTGGGCTGGAACTATCGGGTGCCTGAGTTTTGCGCGGCTATTGCACTCGTTCAACTTGAGAAGATTACTGAGCTCGTCGAAATCCGCATCAAAGCAGCGCAGCAGTATGACGCTATTCTCGAAGAAACAAAGTGCAGCTTTCTTCGTAAGCAACATGTACCAAATGGCTGGATACACAGCTATCGGTGCTGGGCGGTACTTTTCTTACCCGATAAAGCGAACGGCGATCTCATCGGTTCAAAAACAGTAACTTCCACTACAACTCGATCTGTTTGGGGTAAAATTTTAAATATGTGCTGCAAAAAGAGGATTTTCATCACCCTTCTTTTCCTGTGTGCAGTAGTAAAATGTAAAGCACCGGTCCGCTGTGGTCGATTTGGCTCAGAGAAATTTACGAAAGAACTTCATACAAGGAGCGAATAAATACTTGCTGGACCAGCTTCAACAAATCCGGTGAGTCTCGCAAGCTACGCGCGTTGTAAAAAGCATATATGATCATAATTGAATGGTGAAGTGGAAGCGATCGCTACAGGCGTATCACACGCATCTATCTTTGAAAGTGCAGCTGAATAAGCCTGGGTTAGCTCTGGGGTCTCGAAAGCGCTCAAGATGGATTTATGACCTCCTGGCTTGGAATCTGCCAACCAGTGAAGATGATTTGTAACCCCATAGCGCTGCACACTTTCTATAATCACACTTCTGAAACCAGCATCAACAAGTGCCCGTCGAAGCGAGTCGCGTGTGTGAAGTACAAGGTGCTGGGACCAGAGAGTGAATTGTATGAAGCTCTTTGAAAACATTTTGCATATCAAAAAGTCGTTGGCATGCGGGACTTCAACTATGATTGTTCCCTGGCCATTTGGTTTCAAGTGTGTTCGTAGCTTCTTCAGTTTATCTCTGAAGTCAGGCAGATGTTCAAGTACGTGAAAAAGTGTAATGACGTCAAACACTGAATCCTTGGGCAGTTGCGAAGTGCAATTGATGGCATTAGACCGCATGTCACGAATAAAACTTTCCTGTAATTCGATGCCGTGCACAGCCGAACAAACTGGTGCAGCAAGCTTGAGGAAAAGACCAGCACCACAACCAAAGTCGCACAACTTTTTTCCGCAGTAAAATCTAAGGTAAGCTTGATGCCGTCGTTGGGCGTCAAATTGATCTTCGTATGAAGCACTTCTTGATAGTTCATCGCCACGATACGTGCCTTCAGCGTACACGGCATCCCCAACATAGTGTTCGTCGATGAAGATGACGCCAGATTTCTCGTCGCGAAATACTTTCAAGTTATCGCAGTCGCGTGTCTGTTCCGCGAAGAGCTCGATGTTGCTTTCGTCAACTGCGCCGATGAGCAGTAATTGACTCTTAATGCTTTCAGCTGCGAAACTCGCTGCCATCGTTTTCAGCTCGTTGCGGGTTGCGGGTTAGTGTCGAAAAAGTGCGGAGCTTTATGTTTCCTCCTCTGAGGGCCGCAGTGAGGGGCTTTCCGGAAGCCGGCGGCATCCGACTTGGATGGAACATTACAATTTTTCGAAGTTTCCTCCGCAGGTTACCGTCACATAATGTACACTAATGTACACGCAAACTGCGAGCTATACCTGTAAATTGTGATCAATCGAGCCGAGTGCGTCAATAAGTAATGATAATGATGATTACAATGGGCGAGTCTCGATTGATTCATTAATGAGTGTTAACACTACCACAGCGGACTAGTATTTTACATAAATCCGATTCGAACCTGTGCTTGCGTTCGAAGGATAGTCCCAGCTCGAGTCGTAGACCTCTCTATGCATCCAGTAGCTGATAGTCGTCTTCTCAACGCCTGCTCGCAACGATCAAAATCTTCTGCTGTATC
>TARA_B110000003_G_C16654458_1_pt1 | contig 15106 bp, 13 predicted proteins | sample TARA_B110000003 | Tara Oceans TARA_B110000003 (sample SAMEA4396424) | marine metagenome | biome: Westerlies Biome; feature: [SRF] surface water layer (ENVO:00010504); material: water (ENVO:00002006), including particulate matter (ENVO:01000060) such as... | depth 5 m
ATAGAACTTAAAACTATCGATACTATTTAAAAGATTTAATCTTTATTGAAGAATCAGTTTATGATTTTTCAGTGTGTCTCCTGTTTTTATCGATAAATTATAGATTCCTTTGGAATAGCCCGACAAGTCAATCTGAGTATTGTATTGACCAACTTTGCTTACTTTATCAATGTAGACTTCTTTACCTAAAACATTTGTAACAATTAGTTCCAAGTTTCCATTTTCACAATATAATTCTATGTTAAAAGTATGGGACGATGGGTTAGGGTATATGTTTATATTCAGCTCTTGCTCATTAATGTTAGAGACTGCTTGACATTCTTGCAGGCAATCATTTAAAGAACCAAAGGTCCCGCTACCATCCATTGGATCAACGCAGCCATCGTTAATGCAGTTGTAAGTTCCCATTATTGCTTCGCAAACAACTAAGTCAGAATAACTTTGAGGAATTTCATTGACTGTGTTTTCGTCTATTACAAGCTGGCCAGAAACATCGTAAACTTCGTAGCCAATATCTTCAATTAAAAAACCTCCTGAATTATACTCAAAACTAAAAACATCATTGTAATTAGCTTCTAAATAAGTTGTTTGTAAGCCACCAGATGGCATAGGTATTTCTAAAGCTAATTGATTATTTCTGTAAACTTCTAATGAAGCAGTCAACCAACCCTCTTCAAAGTAACTATATGATTTTATAGTTATTTCTCCGCAATATTCTTCTCCAACAGATTGGCATGCTATTAATCCTACAGTACTTCCTATTTGGCTATTTCCTGATTCGGTTTCTTGAACAATTAGTTGATTTTCTTCATTATAAAGTTTGTAGGATATATTGCCATCAACATAACTTTCGGGTACAAAATATATGTTTATTTCATCTCCAGAATCTACTCCAAACTCATAGCTCTGAGAACTCGATCCTTCAAAGACAGTAATGGTCTCGACTAGGGCTCCGTTAACTTCTAAATAGAGATAGTGTTCGCCCCATCCATCCTCTGCCTCTGTAGTTTGTAATTCTAAACGCCAGATACCACAGCTTCCTTCTATTGCTGGTATGAATGGCTTAATTACGGCGTCTATTACATGAATAACACCATTGTAAGCATATAAGTCAGTTAAGGTGACTTCAACCGTATTTTCATTTCCGATTACATAAAAAGTGCTATCGCTATATTCGAACTGTAAGGCGGTTCCTGCTAAGTTGGTTACAAAATTACCACTGTACATTTCGGCGCTTGTGGTTTGGTTCTGAATTATGTGATTAGTTACAATACTATTTAAAAATTGAGATTCCAATAATTCTTCATTTGTTAAGCCTAGCTCTTGGGCGAAAATCCCGAAAGCCGAATCTGTAGGTGCGAAAACCGTCCAAGGACCAGGAGTGTCGTAGGTATCATCAATTAGTACTTGAAAAGAAAGGTCATCATCGTAGCCTATATTGATAATAGCTTCTTCTAAAATTTGATGGACAGGACTTTCTGCAATGACCTGCATAACGTGAGCTCCTGGCAATCCTTGAGGTGCAAGACACTGATCTATTATATGAATAACTCCGTTGTATGCCGTATAATTAGTACTAACAATTTGAGCGTTGTTTACAAAAACACCCTGTTGGTTTTGGCTAATGCTTAGGTCTTGTCCTTGTGCCGAAGCTAACTGCAAGCCATTTGTTAAATCTTCTTGTGTCCAAACTCCTGGGGCAATATGGTAATTCATTATTTCTGTAAAGTCAGGTATAGCCAAGGCATCAAACTGATTAAGGTTCATATATTCAAGAATTTCATCAACAGCTTCATTGTTGGGTACGAATAATGTCCATGGACCCTCACTAGTTAATTTTTCTGGGGTAAAGCTATTGAAGGCATTGTAAGACAGAAATACTGGCAATTGGTTTTGTTGCATTTCAATAAACAAATCGTTTAAGTCAAAAGCATCTACTGTAATGGTTAAATTCATGCCAAACTCGGCATTGTAATTCAATCCGCAATCAAAATTATATACGCCAGGGGTATCAAATGTGATGGTGCCCATACATACACCTGTATCTGCACCTACGATATCATTTAAAAAATAATCTACCGGATTGCTAAATGGCTCTCCAGTAACAGTATTGGTTATTCCGTTAACATTGTGGTTGCCTTCAAGATTTATAAATGCTACTGAATAGCCAATCGGTATAACTATTTCAGAAGGAGTGAACTCAAAGTTTGTTAAGAATATGTTAGTATCTGCTTGGCACTGACAATATGAGTCTAAACTTAAAAAAGAAAAGGTAATTGCAAATAAAGAGGTTAAGATTCTCATAAAGATTTCTTGATTTTTAGGTTTAAATAATAACAAATATAATTATTAAAACTCTTTATGTATAGTTTTACTCTAAAAATGGAATTAATTTTTAAGAAATGATCTGAACTTTAATCTTTAAAAACATTTTTAAGAATTTCAGAAGTTCTAGCTAAAGGATTCTCTCTTATTTCTTTTTCTTGTTGAGCTACTAATACAAACAACCCTACTATGGCTTTGTTAGTAATATAGTCTTCTAAGTCAGGATTTATTTTTTCTATAAAAGGAATGGAGTTATATTTTTTGACTAGAGGATTCCATTGTTTTGCGACTTCTACTTTTTCCATTGACTCAATAATAATTGGCTTGAATGATTTATACAAGAAGTCGTTTGTTTGATCGTTTAAATATAAAGTTGCAGCATTGTCTTCTCCTTTTAATATGGAATAAGCATCCTCAATATTCATGTTTTTTATAGCACTTATTAGTATAGTTAAAGCTTCTTTAGATGCTATTTCGGCAGATTGGTTAATGCTTTTTTCCATCGACTTAATTTGCTCTTCTAAGCCAATTCTCACTAACGCTTCTTTCATTTTTTTGGCTTCTTGGGGAAAAGGAATTCTGATTAGAGAATTGCCATTGAACCCATTGATTGCAGAAGCTTCTTTTATGGCATATTCACTCCCTTTACTTAAGGCTTCTACCAATCCTTTTTTTACATCTTGCTCGGAAACACTCAGCTTAGATGAGATTAAATTTTGGGCTTTGTCATTTGCTTTTTTTAAAAATCCGATTTGAGCGCTTGCATAAAAAGAGGATAATAGTAAGATGGTAGCAAGAAATAATTTCATAGGTATAAGTTTAGATTGTTTAAGCCGTTTTTAGTTTATGATATTTGTTGTTTCGATAATTGGGATTTCTAATTCAACAATTATTTCGTTTTTACGATTGAAGAATTCGAAAGGAGGATTGTATCCTAAAAAATAAAATCTATTAGTGTAAGCTATTCCTTCGGCATCCATAGCGTCCATTAATTTCTGCTTGTATTTTTCTATTTTGGTATCATTTGCCCAGCCACTAAATGAAATGGCACCAACTGTTTTTGCTGGCTCTTGCTGAAATTTTATTTGCGATGTATTGGGTTGCGGAAGTGTTTTTTTATTAAATTTCTTAGGAACCATAAACATCATAGTCATAGAATCTTCTAAAGACATAGCTACCGGAGATGTCATTGCTATTTTTTCGTTTTCTTTGTTTCCTCCAAAAATATATCCTGCCAAAATAGAAAAACCTTTTCCGGATTCGTCTTTGTATTTGTTGCCAGAAAGTTTAACTGAAGTAAACAAACTTGCTTCGTAGTTGCGAGTCTCAAATCCGTCGTATTTTTTATCTATTGCGTAGGGATAGGTTTCGATGTTTTTTTGTTCTTTTAATGCGAAAAGCTGCATAAAAACAAATCCTAATAAAACGACTCCTAATATGACTAATAGTACTTTCATTTTAAGTTTGTTTTTGGTTGTTAGCTAAGAATGAGGTTCAATAACTTAATACATCAAATGTAATGAAAATATCATTTCATTTTAAATACTTCTTTCAATTAGATTACCTGATAGTGTGTTTGTTTTATATTCTTATATTTAGCGATAAATCTTTATTAAATTATGCACGCAAGAGTCTATAAAGAATACGAGCAAATATGTTCGAAGATGAATATTACTGGTTCTGTATTAGAAGTTGGGGCTATGCCATCTGATAAGAGTCTTCTTTGTATGAAGTCATTAGATAATGCAGCCGAAAAGGTTGGTATTAACTTAATGGGTTCTTACGAATTTAAAGATTTTAAAATTCATCAAGGAAATGCTAATTCTATGGATTTGTTTGAGGATGAAAGATTTGATGTAGTTCTTTGCAATGCCCTGATTGAGCATGATAAATATTTTTGGAAAACTATAGCGGAAATTAAGAGAGTAACCAAGCCTGGTGGAATTATTGTTTTAGGTTGCCCTGGATATACTTACCATAAGTTTGAAAAGTTTAAATGGGTTTTGAGTAAAATTCCTTTTATCCGTAATTTGAGAGAAAACCAATACCTCAATATGTTTTTCACAGCAACCATAACATTACAGATACATAACTGTCCTAGTGATTATTATCGTTTCAGCCCACAAGCTTTTACAGATGTATTTTTTGATGATTTGGATAATGTTGAGGTCCGTGAAATTATGTTGCCAACCAGAATTTTAGGATTTGGCACAAAAAAGCAAAATTCGTAGCTTAATTTTTTTGTTCACAATCTTTAGGTTGCTAACACCTTTTAGAACGATTTAATTATAAGGTAAAGATAATTTCTGCTTTTTGTTGCTATTAGGTTCTATCGTCAACTTTTTTAATACTTTTATCTATTATTAACCAACCTTAATTAACAATGAATAAATTAATAGTGATTTCGTTTCTTGCGATGTTTACATTAGCAAGTTGTTCTGTTTCTCGTCAATTTTATGATTTTGAATATCATGGAACTGAGTCCATTAACACGAATAGCAATTTTAAATATGTTGAAACTAACGTAACTGGTAAAGCTAAAACTACTTATTATCCTCAGAAATGGAGAAAAAATCAGGATAAAGAGCCTGAAGGTTTGGTTTCTTCAGCAAAAGAAAACCTTTATGAAATGTATCCGTTAGGGCCTAACCAAGCTCTTGCTAATGTTTCAATAGATGTTATTAAAACTGAAAAAGGAAAGCCAGCTGGTTTCTCAGGAGTTATAATTCCTGATGCTATTACTATAGAAGTAGTAATAAGCGCCGATATTATAGAATACTATTAATTCTTACCAAATAGATTATTTATCTTATTAGATCTATACCAGCTACTATGGTACCATTTGTAGTGATCCCATAGACTAAAGGACATTTTTTTCTTATGGAATGATAAAACAAGAACTACGTCATTGTCTAGTACAATTTCGTAGTTCTTCCATTTATTCTTTTTACCTAATTTTTTGTCTATAAAAAGATATAGTTGATCCATTGATTCTTTAGATAACCAAAAGCTTTCGTATTCATAATCATGAGACTTGTTCTTGAAAGTAAGTAGGTATTTGTTTTTGTCTTTAACATGTATAAGCGAGCTAGAAAGATCTCCAAAAAATAGGGTTCCACTTTTGTCGAGTTTATTGTATGCGTTATTTGCTTCTTTTCTTTTGAGAAAGTGCTTGTTTGCACTTTTATCCCAAACGACAGTAAGTCCGTCGTTTACTTTTATTTTGGGAGGTAAAAATGAAGTGGCATCTGTGTTCTCTAAATTGACCTTACCAATTAAGGTGATGTTATCTATATTCTCAACTATGGTAATTTGTCCAAAGCCAATTATTGGAACTAAAAAAAATGTCAGAATTAATTTATACATGGTAGCTTGGGTTGAATTTCTAATTTGCTTAAGTCTAGTTATTTATTCAATAACAATCCTGTTTCGGTATCTGTTGTTGTTAATTTTAAGAGTTAAATGAGTAGGTACTAAATTAATTTAATTAGGATTGTAAAACTATGCTAAATGAAAATAAAAATCCTTCTACTAAGCTACTTATATGTATGCCTTAAAAAGTTGTTTCAAATTTGCACCTTTTTATATGTTAGCGCCATTATTATTAGATAATTAGAGTTAATTTTGCACAATGAAATTTTTGGTGTTAATTCTTTCCCTTACACTAGTAGCTTGTTCTACTCAAAAAATACCTAATCGTGCTATAGCTTTTGAATATCCTAAGACAGATTTTAAAATATCGAACCAAAATTTCAATTTAGATTATTCTAATAAAGATAATTGGCTCTTTTTTGAGGAAGATAATGATGCTCAAAAATTAATTCCTAAAAATTATAAATTAAAAGATTCGCTATTTAATGTTTCTGTTTTTTTTATTCACCCTACCACTTTATATAGTACCACTAATTGGAATAGCGACACAGCATATTTTAGAAATAATACTTTGCTGCAACTTAGTATAGAAAACCAAGCTTCTGTTTTTGCTGGAGTAACAAAATTATATGCCCCTCATTATAGAGAAATGCATATTCATTCTTACAACGACTCTATAAACGGATACAAAGCGTTCGACTTTGCTTACAATGACGTTAGAGAAGCCTTTAAGTACTTCATCAAAAATATATCCACCCAAAAGTTTATAATAGCCTCACATAGTCAGGGAACAAACCATGCAACTAGATTGATAAACGAATATATTGTTCCTAATTCGCAAATCAAAAAAAAATTGTTCTTAAGCTATCTGGTAGGGATGGACATAGCTGAAGGAGAAGTCGAATTAGATTTTTGCGAGAATCCGTTAGATACCAATTGTTTTATGAGTTGGAGAAGTTTTAACGAATCCTATTTTCCTACAGACTGGAGGTATGGTAAAGAGGTTTTGTCAGTTAATCCGATTTCATTTAATACAAAAGAAAATTGGAGTAGTAAGCAAGACCATCTAGGAATTCTTTTCCCTAATCAGAAAATTAGACTTAAGCAGTCTATTAATGTTAGAAATAATTCTGGTGTTTTATGGGTAAGCTTGCCCAAAAATATTTTTACTAAAAGGTATATAGATGATAGTTACCATAGAGCAGACTTTAATTTATTCTGGCTTAACATTAGGCGCAATTTGATAGAAAGATTGTCTCAGCTTAATTAGTTGGATCAATTATTTTAACAATCATACAAATACAGCTTATAAATATAATTTATAAAATAATTGAAAAGCCTTCGTGAAATTTACGAGGGCTTTTTTTGTGCCATTATCTATGTATTTATCAAATACTTTATTTATTGCTAGATTTTAATCAATAATTTACTGACTTGATTGTCGTTCTATTCTTACATGTCTTACATAATTTTTTTTATTTTTGCTTTTTGTTTTGGCTGATAATGGTGCTTTTTTGAGCCTCAAAAATTCGAAACGGCATATTTAAAAAATATTAAAAGTCATACTCAAGAATTGCTATTAAAAGCCTTACTCCAATTAATTAGATAAATCTAGATGCTGAAAACACAATCCATAGCTTTTACTTATGATGGTAGCCATCAATTTCGTTTTCCTGATATCCAATTACAAAAAGGAGAAAATTTGTTAGTTTTAGGTGAGTCAGGTATTGGTAAAACAACATTGATTCAAATTTTAGCTGGTTTGTTACATCCAATGCAAGGAAGTGTAGAATTAAATGGAACTAATTTTCAGGATTTATCTTCCAAAAATTTAGACTTATTTAGAGGGAAACATATCGGAATGGTTTTTCAAAGACCTCATTTTGTTAGAAACCTAAGCATTTTAGATAACCTACTTTTGTCTCTTTACTTATCAAAAAACAAACAAGATAAAAAGCGGGCTACCCAATTGTTAGAGCAAATTGGTTTAGGGGATAAGTTAGATAGTAAGCCAGATCAATTAAGTCAGGGCGAACAGCAAAGAGCTTCTATAGCTTTAGCAGTAATCAAAAATCCTGATCTTATTTTAGCCGATGAGCCAACTTCAAGTTTAGACGATACTAACTGCCAAAAAATTGCAAACTTGTTGAAAGAACAAGCTGCCTCAACTAACGCACAATTGATCATCATTACTCATGACCAAAGGTTGAAAAGTCAATTTAATAAATCAATTACATTATGAACATTAGACAGCTAAGTTGGCGAAATCTAATAAGTAATCCTCTAAGCACTATATTATGCTTGTTACTCATGACCTTGGGTGTGGGAATTATTTCACTGGTGTTATTGTTAAACAATGAAGTAGAGCAACAATTGCAAAAAAATGTTAAAGGGATTGATATGGTTGTAGGAGCCAAAGGCAGCCCTTTACAGTTAATTCTTTCCACAGTATACCATATTGACAACCCTACGGGAAACATTCCCTTAAAAGAGGTTGCTAAGCTTAAAAAAAACTCAATGGTTAAGTCAACCATTCCACTTTCGTTTGGGGATACGTATAATGGTTTTAGAATTGTTGGAACAACACATGCATATATAGAATTATTTCAGGCTAGTTTAAAAGAAGGAGAACTCTGGAGCCAAGCTCTTGAAGTTGTTGTTGGAAGCACTGCGGCTCAAATTAATGACTTAAAAGTAGGGGATACTTTTCATGGTTCTCACGGATTAATAGAAGGAGGAGAGGTTCACGATCAGTTTTCTTATAATGTGGTGGGTGTTTTAGATCATTGCAATTCTACTATTGATAAACTTATATTGTCGAACACAGAAAGTATCTGGAAAGTTCATGGCCACGATTCCGATGACCATGAGTGTAGTGATCCGGATCATCACCACGAGCATGATTCCCATCAAGAGGAAAATGCTATGATTACAGCTCTTTTAGTAAAGTTCAAAAGTCCTATGGGATTTCTTCAGCTACCAAGAAAAGTAAATGAAACTACTAATTTACAAGCAGCCGTTCCTCGTTTTGAAATAAACCGACTAATAGGTTTGCTTGGTTTTGGCGCTCAAACCATAAAGATGATTGCCATTATTATTATGGTTGTTTCTGGCTTAAGTATATTTATTAGTCTTTTCAACTCTTTGAAAAAAAGACGTTACGAATTAGCTTTAATGAGGGTACATGGGGCTAGCAGATGGCAGTTGGTTAAATTAGTTCTTTTAGAAGGACTCTTGCTATCGGTATTTGGAACTCTTTTTGGTGTAATAATTAGCCGATTGACATTGTTTGCAGTATCGTTTTTTATTGATGTTAACTATAGCTTTGATGCACTGAGCTTCAGCTTGATAAATGAAGAATTGTGGTTGTTTCCAATATCATTATTTATAGGATTGCTCGCATCTTTAATTCCTACTATTCAAACCTATAATATAAATATTCCTAAAACTCTTTCAAATGAATAAACTCATCCTGTTAATTGCTTTTTTTATTCCAATATTTGCTTTTTCTCAAATAGAAATAAGCTGGGAAACCTTAGCCGATGTTGAGTTTTCAGAAACATTTATGGAAGAAGTAGGGGAGTCTTTTTTATACCCTTACTTCGGATCAAAGGTAAGAGCCATTGAAGGGCAACAAGTCATTTTAAAAGGGTTTATTTTGGCTATCGATCCTGATGAAGGTTACTATATACTTTCTAAAAGTCCGTTCTCATCTTGCTTTTTTTGCGGAGCAGCAGGCCCAGAAACTGTGGTTGAGTTGAAAATGAAATCGGAAAAAGATTATTTCAGGATGGACGAATTAGTTACCATGAAGGGTATATTAATGCTCAATTCTGACGACGTTTATCAATGTAATTACATCTTTAAGCAAGCGGAAGTACACAGAAGATAATTCTATTTCTGATTTTTTCGGCCTAGTAAATGAGTAGTTACTGTTTCTAAATACACTTAGTTCTTTATTTAATACAATTCTAATTTCGAGCTTTTACTAAGAACAATAATTAAGGATTTCTTTATTTTCAATAATAGTTACACCTGTTGAACTAGATTTCGAGAGATTTATCATTGCATTTGCTACACAGGAAGCCTTAATAGCCTTTATAGAGGTTGGAAGCAAGTAAGAAAACAGTGGCATTAAAGTTTGGCCAATACTTTCTAAAAAGCGTTCTTTCTTTCTTTTGCCTATTAGAAGAGATGGCTTGAAAATAAATAAACTATTGTTATTTGTTTTAATTACCGAATCCTCAATTTTGCCTTTTAGTTTTAAATAAAAATTTGAGCTTGAACTATTAGCTCCTCCAGATGAGATAAAAAGAAATTTATTTGCTCTTAATTTTTTGCAAGCATTTGCAATGTTTAGGCTAATATCAAAATCAATTTCTTTATACTTTTGTTTATCCCCTTTTACATCAGCTTGGGTTGTTCCGATACAAGAAAAAACAATGGATTCTTGCGCAATGCAACCTTCAATTTCTTTATAGTTTGAGAAATCAATAATTTTATTAGAGATTTTCTCATGTGTATTAATTATTTTATTTCTGCTAACTACAACTACACTTTCAAAGCTAGAGTCATTAACAAGCATGTCTAAAAGATGGCTGCCTGTTAAACCTGTTCCTCCAAATAATACAGCAATATTCTTTTTCATTTTTTTTATTTATTAGCAATAATCGAAGGTATGATTTCTGCTAAAATTAAGTTATATATTTTTAAAAAATATTACCATGTGTTAATATTAAACTAATTTAAATCTGATTGAATAAGCTGAAGGTGTAAGTTTGCTTATCTAAAAGTTTGTATTTGTAGATTTTATATTGTTTTTTAGCTAATGTTTAACCACAAGTCTTAACGCTTATCAAGTATATCATTACATTAAAAAGCATTTTAATAGTTTCTTTTTTGTTTCAAACATGGGGGTGTAATGTCGTTGCTCAAAGTGATGATGTTTTTACAATCTACCTAGTCAGACATTCAGAAAAGGATAATACTTCGGATAATACATCTGATTTACCACTTTCCGAATGTGGTGTCCAAAGGTCACAAGCTTTGAGAAATTTTCTAAATGACGTACATTTAGATGCAGTTTACAGTACTGATTATACTAGAACAAGAAATACTGCCTTACCAACAGCTACAGCCAAAAATGTTGATATTCAATTATATGACACTCAAAATTTAAAATCATTTTCAGATTATCTACTAGAAAATAGGCAAGATGTTTTAGTTGTGGGCCATAGTAATACAACAGGGGTGCTAGCAGGTCTTCTTGCAAACGAAGACATTGAAGATATTGAGTTACACATTTACGACCGTATTTATCAGCTCATAGTTTATGGAGAGTCTCGAACTCTTAATTTATTGCACTCCTCTTTTGAGTGTGTCAAATAACAATTATTTAAATCTTAACCTAAGATGTTTAGAAACTTTATCTTATTACAATTCAGCTTACTTTTATTATATAATTTTTCGTTCGCTCAAGAAGTAGTACCCATTATAAATTACTCTGTTAATAATAGTGGACAAGCACTTCTTTCTATAGAGTCTGAGCAAGGAAAATACTATGTGTTGACTACTCAACATAGCCCTACATTTGAGTGGGCTACTAAATTAAATATGGGTATAGGCGGAACAATGATTATTTCTGATCCTGGAGGAGCAAAGCCTATTGAAAATTATACTATTACAGAGTATGATATTTTAAGTCCTGGTGATATCGATGGAGACGGAATAGATGACATTACAGAGTATAACAATATGCCTACAGATGCGCCAATAAATTTTGCTGAATCTATTGATATTCAAGACGGGGCAACTTCTGTTCCTGATGCCGAAACTTTTATGGAACTTGCTACTATTAATAACGTTGGATGGGCTCCTTTTCTTGATGGACAGTTGTATGTTAAATTCGGAATTTTAGATAGAGATACCCCTGAGCCAAAGATATATTTCATTAATAGTAACACTTACGCCGTTCATGGTGCATTCTTTGGTGGTATCGGTGCTACAGTTACGGGAGATGATGGTTCAGGAGAAATTGTATTTAATCCAAATACCATTCTTCCGGGAGGAGTTATTGGGAGTTACTCTTTTAACTTCTCATTTGGGAACTCTTATGATTTTGAAGATACTCAAAGAACATATGAATTGCTAGTTGCTAATATGCCGTTTTTGCAAAATAATATTAATCACTTTGTAAGTGAGGGCAACGAAAACCAATATTTAAACCAATATGCTGATGATTTTGAAGGCACAAATATTACTGTTGTTTTAGAATCTGATGTTTTTGGAGATGTAGATTATATTCCATTTCATGAGGCTGAAGGGTATGGATTTTTTAAACATATGAACATGGATGAGACTCCTGGCTCTAGAGATATTGTACTTTACGATGCTCTTCCTAACTCCTTGCCAAGAGTTGGTGGTATTATTACTTCGGTGATACAAACGCCTCTATCCCACGTTAACTTAAGAGCTATTCAAGACAATGTTCCTAACGCCTATATTCAGGACCCACTATTGATAGATTCTATTGCAAACTTATTGAATAACTATGTTTACTACAAAGTAGAAAATGAGACTTTCCAGTTTAGAGAAGCAACCTTAGATGAGGTAAACGATTGGTATGAAGCTATCAGGCCTACAGAGCCTCAAATTCCGGTTAGAGACCTTAGTTTTACAGAGATTTTACCACTAGATGAAATTCAATTTGAAATGTCGACTGCTTATGGGGCGAAATGTACAAACGTAGCTACAATGAGATCGTTTGGATTTCCTGAAGGTACTATTCCTGATGGTTTTGGTATTCCGTTTTATTTTTATGACCAGTTTATGCTCTATAATAACTTCTATTTGGAAGCCCAGGTAATGATAGACAATCCAGCATTCCAAAATGATATTAATTTCCGTGTAGATCGTCTTAAAATGCTAAGAGATGACATTAAAGATGCTCCAATGCCTCAGTGGATGATGGATCAGCTTCAACTAATGCACGACGATTTCCCTACTGGTACTAAAGTGAGGTGTAGATCGAGTACTAACAATGAAGATTTACCTGGTTTTAGTGGTGCTGGTTTATACACTTCTAAAACTCAAAACTTAGACGAAGGACATATTTCTAAATCTATTAAACAAATTTATGCTAGCATGTGGAACTTCAGAGCTTATGAAGAAAGAGACTTTTATAGAGTCGATCACTTTATGGCAGCAATGGGAGTGCTTTGTCACCCTAACTTTGAAGAAGAAAAATCTAATGGTGTAGGAATTAGTATAGATCCGATATACGAAACAGAAAATACGTTCTATTTAAATACACAGGTTGGAGAGTCTTTGATTACAAACCCTGACCCTAATTCCGTTCCTGAAGAAATATTACTATACGAAGAGCCAGGAGATGCAGGAGGCTATTTAGTACTTCAATTGTCTAATCTTGTTGAGCAAGGAGAACTTGTTATGGACCAAAATTATCTAGATCAAATGAGAGAGTATCTTTCAGTCATTCATGATGAGTTTGCGAGCTTGTACAATGTAGAAGGTGTTGAAGGTTTTGGTATGGATATAGAATATAAGGTTACGGCACAAGATCAACTAACTATTAAACAAGCAAGACCATGGGTTTCGTTTTGGTCAGGTATAAAAGCAGATAATGATTTAGAATTTACAGAGTTTATAACTCCAGTGTCTTCTTCAGAGTTAGGGGATAGTGAAGTTGTGAAAATGCTTGTTTCTAACACAGGATTAAACCCTATGAGTGATTTTTCTCTCACTTTATTAGTGGATGATCAGGAAGTTGAAACTTTAACTATAACCGAAACGATAGAACCATTTACTAATGCGGAATTTGAATTCGAAATTTCACAAGATTTTTCAGAAATAGGAAATTATAATCTAACCGGAATCGTAACCGATGTAGATGATGAATATGGAAATAACGATACATTAAACTATCTTTTAACTAAGATTCATCAATTAGATGCAGGAGTAAGTTTAGCTACGCTTAATGAAAAATGCAACAATGACATTGTGTCTACAATTACGATAGTAAATAATGGAGGAAACACTATAAACAGTGTTCAATTTGAATTAGTAATTAATGGTGAAAGTGCAGGAGTTTTCAATGAGGCAGTTGATATTTCATCAATGAGTCAAAATGATATTTCGGTAATAGTTGTGGCAGATATTCAGGCTTTTAATAATGAGGTGAGCGTAACAATTATAAGTGTAAATAATCAAGTTGATGGAGATTCATCAAATGACTATGCTACAGCAATTTTAGATCTTCAATCAACATATGATTTTGTAACATTGATAATAAATAGCGATCAATATCCGAATGAAATATCGTGGGCAATTTTTGATTTTGATGATAATACAATTGCAAGTGGTGATTTATATGATAACGATGATTATGATATGATTTCTGAAGAAATTTGTGTTGACTATACATCGTGTTATTCACTTTTTGTTTATGATTCGTATGGTGATGGAATTTTTGACGATGGTAATTTCTCTTTAGTGAACTCATCAGGAGAAACAATTGTATATAACGACGGTGATTTTGGTAGCCAATCTATTAATGTATTCTGTCCTGGCTCTGAATGTGTAGTTAACCCTGATATTGTAATTACTAGCTCTGTAAATGACGATGGTATAATCTCAATCTGGACCCCTTCTTCTGTACAATATAATTATAGTATAGATGGTGGAATGACTTTTACAACGGATAATGTTTTTACTGGTTTAACCCCAGGAGAATATTCTGTCTTTATTCAGGATGACAGTGGAATATGCACTTATGAAGAGAGTGTGTTTGTAAATGAGTGTACTTTAACTTCTATTGATGTTTCGGTCACAAATGTTACTTCTGTTACTCAGGCAAATGGTGCGATTGTCATTACTCCAACTTCCGGATTAAGTCCGTATTTATACAGTGTTGATAATGGCCAGAACTTCCAGGAAAGTAACGAATTCTTTGTCTTGGCTGTGGGTAATTATAATGTAGTCGTCCAAGACGAAACTGGTTTTTGTGATTATGAATTGAATGTTCCGGTTTTAGTTGATGCGGTTACGGAAATAACAGAAAATAGCATTGATTTAAATGATATAATTATCTATCCTAACCCTACCAAAGATCAAATTTACATAGAGTTCAAATCAAACTCTGAGATGTTAGAAGAGATTAGTGTTGAGGTATATGATAACTCAGGTAGACTTGTTAGCATTAGTTCATTATTAGACAATAACAATGCTAAAATGATATCGTTGAGCGGATTAGAGTCGGGAATATATTATGTTAAATGCTACAACAAAACATTTAATAACTACTTTAAAGTTGTTAAAATATAAATATAAAAAAACAGAACTTTGTGACAATTTTAAAAGCGGAAGCTCTTCTTAAAAAGAAAAGTTTCCG
>TARA_B110000003_G_scaffold42461_2_pt1 | contig 15035 bp, 11 predicted proteins | sample TARA_B110000003 | Tara Oceans TARA_B110000003 (sample SAMEA4396424) | marine metagenome | biome: Westerlies Biome; feature: [SRF] surface water layer (ENVO:00010504); material: water (ENVO:00002006), including particulate matter (ENVO:01000060) such as... | depth 5 m
ATGTAAGTTAGTCCGCTTGTGTAAATCGCTTTGCCAGTACCACTTATATTTCCGTTGCTCCAAGTTCCTTCGTATATGTCGCCATTTAAAAATTGAATTTTTCCAAAGCCATCAGGTTTTCCTTCTGAAAACGTTCCTTCATAAATTGATCCATTTGGATAGTTTGCTGTTCCGTGCCCAAAAATCTCTCCATTCACCCACTCACCTTTATAGGAATAGCCATTTGGAAGCTCGTATCTTCCTAACCCGTGTCTTTTGCCATCTTTAAATTCACCTTCATAATAACCACCAGATTCATATTCAGTAATTTTTTCAGAGTTTTCTGCGAGTAGACTTTTACCCGATATCAAGATCAATGTTACAGTGATATTGAGAATATATTTAAATAACATCATATTTTCCAAAATTGATTTTTTAGTATTCGGCTTATATATTAAGTACAACTTTAAATGCACAAAGTTAACCTGACAATCCTTTTTAATTTGATCTCTTTTATATTTCATCCAGAGAGATTAAAATATCTTCAAGAACCGTTTAGAGGCTGAATATGGATAATACATTTCGATTGATTATTGCCCAATTAAATGCTCGAGCTGGAGATCTGGCTGGTAATGCTAAAAAGGTTCGGAAAGCCTTTAAAACAGCTCAAAAACTTAATGCAAATTACATTGCTTTCCCAGAAATGTTTTTGATTGGTTATCAAGTTGGTGATTTGGTGAGAAAGCCCGCTTTTGTAAAAGAAGTGATGTCGTTAGTTGAAGAACTTGCTGCTGAATTTGAAACCGGCCCTAGTGTGGGTTTGGGAGCTCCCTATTTTGATGGAAAAGATTTGTTTAACGCTTACTATATTCTGCGCAAAGGAAAAATTGAAACAGTTGTTAGAAAACATTTTTTACCAAACGATAATGAGTTTGATGAAAAGCGATTTTTTTCAGAAGGTGCTATATCTGGTCCCTATAATATCGATGGAGTAAAAATTGGCTCCCCAATTTGTGAAGATGCATGGCATCCTGATGTTTGTGAGGCTCAAGTCGAAAGTGGCGCAGAGATATTTATTGTGCCAAATGGATCTCCTTATAGTAGAAATAAGCGGGAAGAACGTTTGCAAACAATGATTTCACGGGTCGTAGAGACAAATATACCATTAGTTTATCTTAACATGGTGGGTGGTCAAGATGATCAGGGTTTTGACGGGATGAGTTTTGTATTGAATCCAAAGGGCGAAATGGCATTACAAATGCCTGCTTATGATGAGGTGGTTCAAAAAATTGATTTTGAAAAAAGAGGCGATAAATGGTTTGCAATGAGTGGTCCAATAGAAAAATTGCCCGATCAACAGGAGCTCGATTATAGAACCATGTTGGAAACTTTAAAAGATTATGTAAAAAAGACTGGTTTTGAAAAAGTACTTCTGGGTCTTTCAGGGGGCATAGATAGTGCATTGGTCGCAGCTATCGCGGTTGACGCGTTAGGTTCAAACAATGTGAGATGTGTAATGTTGCCATCTGAATTTACTTCTGAAAGCTCTCTTTCAGATGCAAGAGCAGTCGCCAAGAATTTAAACTGTTCGCTAGATACTATTCCCATTTCTGAACCAAAAACTGCTGTAAGTAAGGTCCTAAGAGATCTTTTTCAAGATAAAGATGCCGATGTAACTGAAGAGAATATTCAATCAAGGTTAAGGGGTTTGTTACTTATGGCAATGTCAAATAAATTTGGTGAAATGTTATTGACGACCGGGAATAAATCGGAGGTCGCGGTTGGATATTCTACAATTTATGGCGATATGTCAGGTGGTTACAATCCCTTAAAGGACCTTTATAAGACGAAAGTTTTTGAAATCTCCCGCTGGAGAAATTTGAACCATCGTTCTTGGATGCTTGGCTCAAGTGGCGTGATAATTCCGGAAACGATCCTGACAAAGGCTCCGACTGCAGAACTAAGGGACAATCAAAAAGATCAAGACAGCTTGCCAGATTATGAAGTTCTTGATGCTATTTTAATGGCTTTTATTGATGACGAGAAATCAGTGGCTGAAATTGTGAAAATGGGTTTTGATAGGAAAATTGTTAAGGATATTGAAGACCTTATCTATAAATCTGAATATAAGAGATATCAGTCTGCTCCGGGAACAAAACTATCGGGTCGCGCATTTTGGTTGGACAGGAGATATCCAATAGCAAATAAATGGCGAGACAATAGTTAAATAAAATTTTAACTTAAGAATTTAATATGTGATAAGCTTTTCAGCTCGACAGGATTTATTGGAGCTGATACGGCCTGTATTAATTAATCATTTTGGTGGGAATATTATGATCATCACACGTTTTGCTCCGTCGCCAACTGGATTGTTGCACGTTGGCAACCTAAGAACAGCATTGTTTAATTATTTAATAGCAAAACAGAATGACGGTAAATTCATCTTGCGATTAGATGATACTGATCCAGAAAGATCCAAGCAAAAGTATATAGATGCAATAAAGTTTGATTTAGAATGGTTGGGATTATATTGGGATCAAGAGGAACAACAATCAAATCGGATTGGTCGATACAGTGAAGTAGCTGAACAATTGCGTAAAGAGCAGAAATTGTATGAATGCTTTGAATCCCCTGTAGATTTAGACCTTAAGCGTAAAAAACTCTTAAATATGGGTAAGCCTCCAGTATATGATAGAGCTGCTTTGAAACTTTCGGAGGATAAAAAAGTACTAATAAGAAAGAAAGAAAATCCATATTGGAGGTTTTTACTTTCGCATGAACGAATAGAATGGGAAGACCATATCTTAGGTGCAATATCTATAGACTCTGCTTCTATTTCTGACCCTGTTTTGATACGAGCTGATGGCCAGTTTCTCTATACGCTTGCGTCAGTCATTGATGACATAGACATGAAAATTACAAACGTAGTTAGAGGTTCTGATCATGTAACTAACACAGCAACGCAGATTCAAATTACGCAAACTCTTGGGGAGAATTTGCCTAAATATTCGCACCATTCTCTTTTGACAGGATCTTCTGGGGAAAGTCTTTCAAAACGTCTTGGGACATTATCTTTAAGAGATTTACGTTTGGCTGGGATTGAGCCGATGGCCATTTTAAGCCATTTATCCCGGCTTGGCTCTAGTAGGCCTGGGGAGCTTTTTAGTTCTCTTGAAGAGATTCGAGAAGGTTTTGATATTTCAAGTTTTGGAGCGGCGCCTACTAAATTCGAAAAGCAAGATCTTTTCCCGATTACATCAAAATATATTAGCGGATTAAGTTTTTCTGAAGTTAAGGATAGAATTCAAGAAACGTCTGGTTCTGAGTTTTTATGGGAAGTGGTTAGGCAAAATTTGATAGTTTTAGACGATTTTGAATACTGGGTGAGTTTAACTGAAAACGGAGTTAGTCCTCTAGTTGAGGAAGAGGATCGTGAATATGTAAATGATGCTTTAAGCTTGCTTCCTAAGTCTAAACTGAATGAGCAGAGTTGGGATCAGTGGACAAAAGAAATTAAATCGCGAAGTGATCGAAAAGGTAAACAGTTGTTTTTACCATTGAGAAAAGCTTTGACGGGGAAGGAAAATGGACCGGATATGTCTCGTTTACTTCCTTTACTAAAAAAAATACCCGTAAAAGTTTAAGCTTATTTCTCTTTTAAACTGCTTAAAAGATTTGCCATCATAAGATCACACCGATCCATTTGTTCAACCGTAATAAATTCGTTTGGTTTATGACCTTGAAGCATTGAACCTGGCCCACAAACGACTGTAGGTATTCCAACTTCTTTATGAAATAGGCCTCCTTCAGTTCCAAATGCAACTTTTATTGTATTATTAGTCCCTGTTAAACTTCGTACAAAATTTATAATTTCTGAATTTATATCGGTTCCTAGTCCCGGATAAGAGAAGGTTTCTTTCCAAAAAATCTCGGCTTTAGGATTTTTGTATTCTTGCAGTTTAAGTTCTACGAGTTCTTTAACACGAGTTAAAATTGTTTCAGTACTATCATTTGCCAAGTTTCGTATTTCCCAGTCAATCGTACATATATTGGGAACAATGTTCAGCGCAACACCTCCATTCATTTTTCCTACATGCAATGTTGTATAGGGCACGTCATAATCGTTATCTTCGTTACCTTTATTAATTATTTCCTTTTGCACCTCTCTTACAATATTTACAAAATCAGTTCCCAAGTGAATCGCATTAAGCGCTAAAGGTGCGAGAGCAGAGTGGCCTTCAATACCCTTACAGGTTGTTTGTAGAGCTATTTTACCTTTGTGTCCTGAAGCCACAGCTAATAGTGTTGGCTCACCTACTATACACATTTTAGGTTTGACGGGGCTGGTTTTCAGCATTTCAATCAAAGACCTAACCCCGATACATCCAATTTCCTCATCAAAAGAAAGTGCCAAATGCAATGGTGTATTAAGCTTTTTATTTGATGCCTCACACATAATTCTAATAGCGCTAGCACAAAACCCCTTCATGTCAGCGGTTCCACGGCCAAACAGTTTGCCGCCAGATTGTTTGAGTTCAAAAGGGTTTGTATGCCAATTCTGACCATCGGTGGGAACCACATCAGTATGTCCTGATAGCATTATTCCTGGTTCCAGAGTATCACTGGAAGTGGCAAAAAGATTTGCTCTGGAGCCATCTTCATTCCTCAATATTGTTGATCTTATTCCAAACGATCCAAGTAGTTCTGAGACCCAATTGATTAACTCAATATTTGGAGTTTTACTAATCGTAGGAAAGCTAATTAACTTTTCTAAAATTTCAATTGAAGATAAATTTTTACTCGCCATAAGGGATCCATATGTTTTTGATATCAGTCGCATTGCGAAGAAATTCTTTTCCTTCACCGTTACTCAACCAATCACGGCCTTGATTATTGTTAACCCAAGTACGTTTTAAAGAGGCAGATGATAATTTTTCAATTTTGCCTGAGTTTTTACCTGCACCAAAATACCACAGGGCAGCGACATCGTGATGTTCTGATAAGGTCTTAACTAAATCATCTTCAAAACCAGTAATGATATTTAAGACTCCTCCTGGTACGTCTGAAGTTTCCAAAATTTGATAAAAATTGAGTGCAATATTTGGATACGATGCAGATGGTATTATTACACTTCTGTTTCCCGTTGCGATCAGCGGTGCTACGATAGAAATAAAACCAAGAAGGGCAAACTCTTCAGGGCAAATTGCACCGACAACCCCTATCGGTTCATTCATTGCCAAGGTTACTCCCCGAATTGGTACATCGTGAACGGATCCATCAAATTTGTCTGCCCAAGCAGCATACGAAAATAATCTTGAGATTGACGCTTCAATTTCTTTTTTTGCAAGCTCTTTGGTTGTGCCAGTTGTAGATATAATATTTTCAGCAAATTCCAGGCTCCGTTTTTCTAAATTTTCTGCCAAATAATATAGTATTTGCGCTTTTAGGTGCCCTGGGCTTCTTCCCCAGGCACTAGCTTTGTGTGCTGCCTCAACAGCGTTTCTGATGTCTTTACGATTGCCTTCAGCTACATGAGTTATTAGCCCTTTTGGGCCATATATTGGGTTTGAGTATCCACTATCGGGTCTCACTTGTTTTCCTCCAATATAAAGTTTTAAAGTTTTATCTAAATCATCATAAGAATTTAGTTTGGGTTTATTTTTTTCAAACCTTCTTTGAGGTTTAAGAGGAGAAGTTTTTATCTTTGGTTTGACATATGCCAATAAGCCTTCACTGCCCCCCTCACGACCAAAGCCACTTTCTCTGCGGCCTCCAAACCCAGCGGCGGCGTCAAATTGATTAACAGAATTAATCCATACGACGCCACAATTTATTTTTGGGGCAAGGTCTAGAGCTAGATTAATATTTTCGGTCCAAATACTTGCTGCGAGACCGTATTTTGTATTATTTGCGAGTGCTATTGCTTCATTTGGAGTTCTAAAAGTAGTTGAAACTAAAACAGGACCAAAAATCTCTTCTTGCATTAAGGCAGCGGAGGGCTCCATTTCTGTAATTAAAGTTGGAGGGTAATAACAACCTTTGGATGGAATTTTATTATTGGGTTGAAAAAAATTACCTTCATGAGAGTTTCTTTTGATTAGTTTTGAAATTGAAGAAAGTTGTTTTGGATCTACTATTGCTCCCATGTCAATGGATTTATCCAATGGATCTCCAATTCTTAATTTTTTCATTCTTTTCTTAAGCTTTTTATAAAACTGATCTGATATTGTTTCATGTACTAATAGCCTAGAACCCGCACAACAAACCTGACCTTGATTTAGCCAAATTGAGTCTACCAAGCCTTCAATGGCGCTATCTACATCAGCGTCATCAAAAACAATATAAGGCGATTTTCCACCAAGTTCTAATGTTAGTGATTTTCCGGTGCCTGCAGTTTGAGATCTTATAATTCGCCCTACTTCTGTTGATCCAGTAAAGGCAATTTTATTAATAAGTTTATGATTAGTAATTAATGATCCCGTAATCCCATCCCCAGTAACAATATTGATCACACCTTTTGGAATATTAGCTTCAATACATATTTGGGCGAAAAGCATAGCGGTAAGCGATGTATACTCAGCTGGCTTTAAGACGACAGTATTGCCCATAGCGATTGCGGGTGCGATTTTCCAAGCAAGCATAAGTAAAGGAAAATTCCATGGAATTATTTGACCACAAACACCAATCGCCTCGTGTCCAGGTAAGTTGTCTTCCATTAATTGGGCTGCTCCGGCGTGGTAATAAAAATGTCGGATTGCAAGTGGTATATCGATATCGCGACTTTCTCTTATTGGCTTTCCATTATCAATTGTTTCCAAGACAGCAAAAAGACGACTGTGTTTTTGAAGTAATCGCGCAATTGCGTAAAGATATCTTGACCTTCCATGACAACCAATTTGCATCCATTTTTTTTGAGCTTTGAGAGCTGAATTTACAGCAAGGTTAACATCCGATTTTGATCCAACTGCGATATTGGCAAGAAACTGATTGTTGGCTGGGTTTTTTGTTTTAAAATGGTTTTTTGCCTTTACGAATTCCCCACCGATAAAATGATTAAAGGTGCTATTTTGTTCTTTAATCCATGAAAGGGCTATTTTGTTATTTTCAGGGGCAGTTCCCCAATCCATGTTATTGAATATTTCATTCAGTGTCATAATCAGCCCATCCCATGGCGAAAATTGGCCGAATATTGGCCGGTGTTAAAGTGATCTAGTTGTCTTTCAATGTCACCCAAAAGCGAGGAGGCGCCAAACCTGAATAAATCAGGATTTAACCATTGATCTCCTAGTTCATCTTTTAAGAGGCTTAAGTACGTTAAGGCATCTTTTGCTTTTGAGATGCCACCAGCTGGTTTATAACCCACGTGGTAACCCGTTCTTTCATGAAAATCCCTTATTTGTCGCAACATAGTTAATGTTACCGGTAAAGTGGAGTTAATATTCTCTTTACCAGTAGAGGTTTTGATGAAATCTGCCCCTGCCATCATGCAAACAAGAGATGCTCGAGCCACATTTCGTAATGTTCCTAGCTCTCCGGTTGCCAAAATAGCTTTCATATGGGCATTACCACAAGCTTGCTTAAATAATTTTACCTCTTCGTATAGTGCCGACCAGTTTCCATTCAAAACATGTCGTCTAGAAATGACGATATCAATTTCTGAAGCTCCAATTTTCACACTTTCTTTTATTTCTTTGATTCTTAAGTTTAGTGGAGAAAGGCCTGCTGGAAATCCTGTCGAAACAGCGGCGACAGGGATGGTAGTGTCTTTTAAAGCGTTGACAGCAGTTTTAACCATTTCATGATAGACACATATTGCGCCTACCTGAATTTTAAGGCTTTGTATTCCCAGCTCATCAACTAACAATTTGCTGATTGGTTGTTTACCCTTTGCACACAGCCGATGAACACGCCTTTCAGTATCATCACCTGATAACGTTGTAAGATCGATTAATGTAATGGCTTTTAACAACCAGGCGGCTTGGTGTTGCTTTTTTATTGACCGCCTGTTGCCAATATTGTTTGCACGACGTTCAATTGCTGACGTATTCGCTTGCGTCATTAGAACCCAATCAAGATCCAATTCAGTACCTGTATTAGTGATTATTTTTTCTTTATTTTTCATTTTTCTTATTCATGATTTATTAACATCTTAGCAAACTAATATCTTTTTTTAGCATAATTGTTAAGAAGCTACATGTAAGTAATCTCAACGTAACAAGTCTCTTTTGTTCTACAATGATGATAAATTTGCAAGGAAATCTTTTTATCAAATCAATTCAAGAATGAGAAGCTAAGTATGTTGCGAAATCATAATTTGGTCTTTCTAGATGTGATAAATGCCCGGGTGTTGCGTTATCAGAGAGTAATCCTTTGAATACCTTCTCGGTACATCCGCGATCTTCCACATTTACTTCATCCAAAAGAGTTTTTACTGCTTTGAAATGATCTTTAGCGTCTGGATCATTGACGAAATCAGGAGACATTCCTCCACCAAAATTAATATGTACTTTCCCAACGCCTTTAGGATGTAAAGAAAGATACCAAAAATAACCTGGGGTTAAAGTTATTAGTAAGCTGGGGTAAATAGCGAGTAAGACAGTTGTTCGTCTCCAGTCACCCTTCAATCTTGTATTATTTGGATGAGCATTAGCGAGTTTGAAATGAGGTTCTTTCAATATGAAATGATAGTTAAATGCCTCTCTTCCAGGGGGACAGTCCATTTCTTCTAATTTTGACAATCCGCCTATGGTACCTGCATGACATACGGGCAAATGGTAGCTTTCCATGAAGTTTTCTGCCAAAACCTTCCAATTTGTATCCCAAACGTGTGTTTCAAAGAAAGTTTGTGTATAAGTTTCCATTTCAAAATCACCAATTAAATCAGATACTTCAGATAATGATTTTTGAATAGGTTTTACGTCAGGATTAAGTGATATCATAATCCAGCCCAACCACTCTTCACACTTTATTTTTGGCAGGCAATATTTCTTTTTATCAAAATCTTTGTTTTGGGTCATTGCAGGAGCGCCACGAAGCGCTCCATCTAAACCATAAGTCCAAGCGTGATATGGGCAAACAATGGTTTTAGTATTGCCGGATCCTTCCAGTAATGTTGACATTCGGTGTCGGCAAACGTTGGATTGAGCTGTTATTTTTTTTTCATTGTCTCGCAATACCATGATCGGTTGGCCGGCTAACTCAAGGGTGAAATAATCACCTACATTTTTTAATGAGTCTGAGCGCCCTGCGCAAAACCAATCTTTCTTGAAAACATTTTCAATTTCGTAATCCAGAAATTCATCAGACGTATATACGGATTTTGGCATCGCTCTGGCTTTCGCAAAAGGTAATGCTACATTGTCTTGTAATTCTTTGATAGGACTTAGATTTTCTTTTCCCATAACTTTACCCAACTTTAAATCTGTGATCACAGAAAATTATCATATATGACTTTAATGTACTAGCAAAAAATTATATTTTCCATCTGCAAATCCCAAATTCTAGGAAAAAAGAAAAAGCTTGATTTTTTATAATTAATTTTAATATAATTCATATATGAATTATGTCGATATTAACGAAGTTCCTGCTTTTAGCACATCTTTGCCCATGCAACTGTATAAAGCGTTAGATGCAATAATGCCTGAATATCGTAATTTATTTTATAAATATGATCTTACAGAGCAACAATGGAGAATTCTTCGCGTTTTATGGACTGAAAACAATATTACTGTTGCGCAGCTTTCTAAAATCACTCTTTTACCGGCTCCTAGTTTGGTAGGCATCTTGGATAGGTTGGTTAAAAAGAATTTACTCATTCGAAACAGGAGCGATAAAGACAGGCGACAGGTCCAAATAAGTTTAACAACCAAAGGCCAAGAATTACAGCAGTTAGTGGCACCAAGTGTGCTTGCTATTCATTCGAGGTTAAAAGCAAGAGTTAGTAACGAGGAATGGCAGAGTTTAGAAAGATTGCTTAAGAAATTTTCTGTTTAAAGGGAAGGTAAAGTTCATGAAAGACACATCAATACTCACTGGAAAGGGAATAAGAACAGGCGCAGAATATATCGCTGGCCTGCAAGATGATCGAGAGATATGGACCCAAGGCAAAAGAGTAAAAGATGTGACTTCTGAGCCTGGAATGTCTCGTGGTGTCTCTTCGCTAGCAGGGTTTTTGGACAATCAGCATAACGATAAATATCGTGATAAGGTAACTTACGTTGATGAAGATGGCATCCGTTGTCCGTTATCATTTAAAACACCAAAGTCAAAGCAAGATATTTTAGATCGTGGAAAAGCTTATTATGAGTGGGCAACTTGGAGTCATGGTATGTTTGGAAGAACACCTGATTACAAGAATGCGTCGCTCATGTCATTCGCAGCAGCGAGATCATTTTTGGATCAAGGAACGAAAGGAAATGCTGAATTTTCTAAGAATATGCTTGATTTCTATAATTATGCTCGGACAAACGATCAAATTTTGACGCATACACTGATAAATCCATCAGTAAGTCACAAACAGGCAGCTGCAGGGATCTATAATGATCAGGTTGCCTTACATGTCGTAAAAGAAACAGATGCAGGGATAATTGTTACCGGCGCAAGATTATTGGCTACTTTAGGACCATTTGCAGACGAAATCGAAGTTTTCCCATCAACGGTTCTAAAAGCAGATCCTGCTAATATTCCTTTTGCCTTTGCTTTTGCTATACCTATCGCAACACCTGGCTTGAAATTGATATGTAGAGATACATACGATAATGGAAAATCAAATTTTGATGCGCCCTTGTCTAGCCGTTTTGAGGAAATGGACGCGGTTGTTATTTTTGATAATGTCTTAGTCCCTTGGGAGCGCATATTCATGTATGGTCAGCCAGAGTTATGCAATAGAGCCTTCGCTGATACGAACGCAGTTGTGCACATGGCCCATCAGGTCGCTTGTGGGAAATTGGCAAAAGCAGAATTCTTAACGGGAATTTTGTGTGCGATTGCTAAAGCTACTGGCCGTGACAAGGATTTAGCAATGAAGGGTATGATCTCTGAAATAATGATGATGACAGAGACTGTAAGAGCATTGTTATATCAGGCTGAACATGACGCACATGAGGATCAATATGGAAACTTTGTTCCAAATCGCAGGCCATTAGATACTCAGCGAAACTTATTTCCTAAATATTATCCGAGAATGGTTGAAATGTTACAATTAATGGGATCTTCTTCTTTAATGGCAACACCATCTGAAGCTGATTTCGAAAATGCTATAAGTGGTGATGTGGATAAATATTTTCATGTGGCAAATTTGGAAGCTAAAGATAGGGTTGCTCTATATCGACTTGCTCATGATGTTTGTGTGTCAGGCTTTGGTAGTAGACAAACCCTTTACGAAAGGTTCTTCTTTGGCCCACCTCATTTGATGCATGCAGCTTATTTTGATCTTTATGATCGTGACAGGGTGATAGATAGAGTTGACAGTTTTTTAAACCAAACATAGGTGTCTATCGTGGTTCTAAGGCATATATCGCATCCTTTGGACAAAACTATCAGAATCCGGATAGCATCGGCTTGTCTACCGGTTAATAAGATGACTAAGGTATTCTGGAATGACAAATTTTTCTTCTAACGATTTTAGATCTGCGTTATCAAGCTTTGCTACTGGCGTTACCATAATAACGGCGAGAGATCTGAACGATGATCCAATCGGTATGACAGCGAGCAGTTTCAATTCAGTTTCTATGGAACCACCACTCGTTCTATGGAGTATTGCAAAGTCTGCCTTATCGTCTCCATCATTTACGAATGCAACTTTTTTTGCTGTTCATGTTTTAGCATCTGATCAATCAGAGATTTCAAACAAGTTTGCTATAAAGGGTGAAGATAAGTTCTCAAAGATTAACTGGCATGAGGACCAAAATAGAGTTCCGATTATTAGTGATGTGTCTAGTAGGTTTGACTGTCAAACTCATGATATTCATGACGGGGGAGATCATTGGATTATTGTTGGGCATGTTCTGAATCTTGAAAATAGTTCGAAGCAAGGGCTTGTTTTTAGTCAAGGGTCATACGCTACTACATCTACTATTAAGCCCAAGCAACATTCTGAGTTTAATGTGGATACAGGAGCAAGCTTGATTGATGAATTACTGATTTATCAATTGGCACGAGCGAGCAGGCAGGTAGAAACTCTTTTTCATAAAACCGTGGAAGAGGAAGGCCTGACGATTCCTGAATGGCGTATATTGGCATCCTTATATGGAAAAGTATCTCGAAATTTAGTTGATCTTTGTGCGAGAACTTTCGTGGACCCAAGCGCGATAACGGACGTGCTTTCTCAGATGAATAACGATAACCTATGTGTCTTATCAGGCGAAGGAAGTTCTATGGTTATCACCGGCACTGAAAGTGGAATGAAACGGGTTGCTCATTTATTTAATATGGCCAAAAATCAGGAAAATGAGATTTTAAAAAATATGAATGAACAAGAGCGATTATCACTCCTAGGAAGCCTAGAGAATGTAGTTAGCAATACAAACAATTAGAGCTTAAAGCGATGTAAAGACTGTCCATTTTTTTTCAACCAATCTTTATGTTGTTCAAAATCTGGCATTAAATATGAAACAGTTTCCCAAAATTGGTTAGAATGATTTAAATGAAGTAAATGAGAAACCTCATGAGCTGCAACATAATTTAAAACTTTTGGAGGAGCCATTATAAGGCGCCAAGAATACATTAGATGACCATTTGATGTACATGAACCCCAGCGACTTCGGGTGTCGCGCAAGGTAAGTTTAAAATATTTTTTCCCAATTAAATTCGCATAATCTTTTGATGCAAAATCTAGATGATCTCGGGCTTTACTCTTTAGAAACCCTTTTAACTTCCCCTGTAATTGATTTGATTCACAGGGCACATATAGTCCATTTTCATCTTTATAGATTTGTCGATCTTTTGATTTTTTAATTTTAAGTTTTTGACCTCGATATAAAAGATCTGAACCAAACTCTGGTGATATTTCTGGGAGATGGTTAGCAAGCTTATCCCTAATCCAAGTTTCTCGTGATTTTGCAAAGGTGATCGCTTGATGATAGGAGCCGTTTATAGGAATAGTTAGTTTAGCCATATTCTTAATATTGGAAATGTGAATTGAGTAATTCTTCGCGCGCTTAGAATAATTCACAAGAATGGAAATTTCAGGCGTTCCTAATTTAATGATTTCATTTATAATTTTCATACTTGTCTTTTAGGCTTAAATTACTAATTTTTAAGACTGCAATGTTTTATTTAATATGAATAAAAGCTTAAACTATTACAAAGCCTTTGACAAAGTACTAATGAGTATGGCAAGTGCGCAGAATGAAATCAAAAGATGTAACGAGGATTTATAAATGCCAAAAGAAGAATGGGGTGTAAAACGCCTTTGTCCAAATTGTTCTACACGATTTTATGACCTACAAAAGGATCCAATGACTTGCCCATTATGTGGACATCAATTTGATTTAGAATCATTGTTGAATCCGAAGAGTCGGGCTTCGATAACTAAGAAAGATGAAAGCGCTTCAGAAGCCGATGTCTCGGATGATATTGATGATACAGATGTTTTGGATGATGAAGATACTGATGTAGATCTAGGAGACGATCTTCTTGAGGAAGAGGACGATGATACGGTTTCGATTGAAGAGATCGCTGATGTGCCTACAAATGACGAAGAGTCTTAGCACTCTTAATAGTGTTTATTGAAGAAAATTGTTGCAATATAGATAATTAGAAAGCTAATTTTCAAATAGAAGGGGCCTTAGCTCAGCTGGTAGAGCGCCTCGCTGGCAGCGAGGAGGTCAGGGGTTCGACTCCCCTAGGCTCCACCATACTCGATTTCATGAATAATTTGCATTTATTTGGTTTTAAGTAACTTTATATCTTGAGGTAAGACCTTGTTAATTGGTTTTGGTATTCTCCAATCAAGGACTGTTCCGTCAGCATGACGAGCGGTTACTATTGTCTCCACGGGTGGGCATTCCGGTTCATGGCAATTTAGCTCAGCAACTGAGAGCGTTGTTGTTTCGGTTAGCTTGAATTGCTCAGAAAAAAGTTGTTTGATCTGTCGAACTGAATCTAAGTTTGGGCGAGAGCGGTTAAATAAATCACGCACGATAATCACCAGACCATAGCGTTGTCCATAAAACGTGCCCCTTAGCGTCTCCAATAAGCACATGTGATAGGGAATCTGTGACAGCAATTGCTGTTACTTCCGCTCCAGTAGAGCCTTTTATAACGATGGGTTCCTTATTTTTATCAAGTTCTGCTAAAAGGACGGCACCATCTTGAAACCCTGCAAAAACTGCTTGTTCGCTCGATAAGGCTTGTACACAAGTAACATTTTGTTTTCCGCCATAGGCCACACAAACTGGTTTTCGCCCCATTGGACCATCTTTACCATCGAAGGGCCAACAGATCGCTTCATCCGCACCAGAAGTAACTAAGTAAGGGGTTTCACCGACCCATGTAAAGCTTTTGATTTTGGCTGGGTATCCTGTCATTGCTAAGTCACCCTTGTCTCTTAGACGCCATCCATGAAGAGCATTTTCTTGCATCGCTGTGACAAGAAATTTACCGTCTGGGCTAAATGTTACGTCGCCATGGAACCCCTTCCATACCAGTTTTGAAGATTTCCACCGACGCTGCCCATGTTCCCAAACCGATGCACCGCCATAATGGGCAACCGCCAATTTTTTGCCCTTTGAATCGAAGGCGAGGCCACCAACAGTACTTGCGTGTTCAAGTAATTTTGCTTTTGGCTGTCCGTCTAACCAAACATGAGCTATCGGACCCGAAGAACATGCACGTAAATCTTGACATGCAGCAACGCAATCAACCCATTTTGTCCCAAAGTTTGCTAGTTCTTTAACTTCACCGTCGATTGATATTTGAAGGAATCGCCCGTCATCTCCACCAGTTAGAATATTATTCTGATCTACCGCTATGCAGAGAACCACGCCTTTATGTGCTTGGGTGACAGTGGGATCAAGCCCAGGACGAAAAAATCGGATAGTACCGTCTCCAAAACT
>TARA_B110000003_G_scaffold267622_1_pt1 | contig 15012 bp, 15 predicted proteins | sample TARA_B110000003 | Tara Oceans TARA_B110000003 (sample SAMEA4396424) | marine metagenome | biome: Westerlies Biome; feature: [SRF] surface water layer (ENVO:00010504); material: water (ENVO:00002006), including particulate matter (ENVO:01000060) such as... | depth 5 m
GACCAAATCCTCAATAGTCGAAGAACACTTACTGATTCCAATGCGTTTTTTGTATTCTAATACGAGGTCATATAGAGAGATAGATTGAGTGTTCTCAGGTAGCTTCGCCGAAATATGCCGAAAGGCTATGACCGCATGACGCTCTTGCCCTGTAATTTCATGGTCCTGATTTCCATGCCTAATTAGATGTTGTTGACGGTCTTTTGCGAAGCTGAAGGCTTCTCCTCGCGTTTGAAAGCCCTTCTGGAATCTCTTCCTTAAATTCCCTTCCCCGCTAAAATAGCTAACTCTCCATCGGTATCGTGGGTGTTTCCATGGCGAAACTCTTACGCCTCCATTTAGAGTCTCTCCTTGTTGAGCTTTACCTTTCTTTGGGTGGGTAGTAGACATCTTCAGTGGTAACTATTTGGTTACACTCTACGTCGCTCCCGTAGTTCAACGGATAGAACAAGGGTTTCCTAAACCTTAGATGGAGGTTCGATTCCTCCCGGGAGCGCCAATTGCAAAGTTTGGCAAGATTGTTTCGGTTTTTAGACCATGAAAGGGAAAAAGACCGTTTCCCCTCAGGGGGCTCACATTTAATGCATGAAGAGGCTAGAATTTTCGCAAGGGAACTTGGCCCAAATAGCTTTCGAAGAGAAAGGCTAGGCCATTGGGGAGTTTCTCAGTAGGCTACTTTTCAAGCTCCTTATACAGCCACGCTCGCGCGAATGCCCAATCTCGATTTACAGTCGTGAGTGACATATCCATCGTCTCAGCAACCTCTTCGCCGGTCATCCCGATAAAATAGCGGAGTTTGACGAGCTGCGCTTTACGAGGGTCTTTTTCTGCAAGTTTTTCAATGATCTCATTGATAGCAATGAGGTTTTCAAGGTTTTTGTTAGAAGGAAACTCCTCAATTTCAGCGTCGTCGACTCGTATGAATTGGCCACCTCGAGATAAGGCCCGCTTGCGGCGGGCGTTATCGACAAGAATTCGGCGCATCGCTTCTGATGCAGCATAGAAAAAATGTTTTCGGTTTTCAAAGTCTTGATCGCCGATTCGCAACCAAGCTTCGTGAACTAGAGCCGTTGCCTGCAAGGTATGGCCACGACGCTCGCGTGACATCCGGTTCTTGGCCATCAATTTGAGTTGAGCATAAACGGCTGCAATTAGGGCATCATCCGAGTCCCCATTTAACTGCCGGTTATCTAGAATTTCAGTGATCTCTTTCATGAGAGGTCATAATCATGACAACGTTCGGAGGATGAATAGACGGGTTCTTGGTGTTTGGCACGATGAAAATTCCACTGTGAGTCTTTTTCTTTCTTTTGAGTTCGCGGCTGATGGTGGAGATGATGTTGTTCTCTCCGCGGATCACCTGGTATTATTTGATTCGGCACACTTTGAACCTATTTAGGTGGAGCTATTGCTGTTGCAATCCGCTCCTAGATCGCCCTTAAAGCGAATTGGTACACTTTGGGTTTGAATCTAAGAGGCGAGGATTCACGATATTACGCCTAACTTTCTGGGAAAAATTCCAGACACCTCCCCCGTGAGTTAATAGGTTCATCGATTAGATTCATTTTTGGGACTAAAAATTTCTGCTAACGGAGGAGCTTTGAGTACCCGAATGTTATGATCGGCTGTATCCAAAGAGCTTTCACAAATCACGAGGTTAGTCCCATTCCGTAGGAATTTTGCGTCTGGGGAAATAAACCCAGGAGTTGGGGGGAAGTTCGTGACCTGTTGCCAATTGACAGTATCCCAGAGAAGGATGGGCCCGTAGCCAATTGAGCAAGAGGCAATTCTTTCGCCATCTGGAGAAAAGTTAATAGACCTAAGGACCATGTTATGTCCTGCGAGCTCAGCGAGGAGACGGTCTTCAAGAAGGCTATGAATTTTGATAACAGGACGGTCGCGCGTGGCGTAAGCTAGAAGTTTGCCGTCGGATGAGATGTCCATGCCTTGAGGACCAGATTTTCCGGAAAAGTCAAAATGTTTAACGATGCTATTTGATGAAAAATCGTATACGACAATATCATAATAGTCTGCGATAAATGCGACCTTCTCTCCGTGTGAAGAAAATGAGACCATTGTTTCTGATCCGAAGTTTTCCCATAGACTCTTCGAGAAATTAAAATTACTCGAAGAGACTAATTCTAAAGAGTTAGCGTCATAACGATCGAGCTGAATGTGATCAGACTCTGGGGAATTTATGGCAGCCAGAAGTGTCTGACTCTCTTCGAGATAACGATACTTAATAGAACTGGTTTGGTGGGCTAACTTGAGAGATTTTTCAGCGTGGCCATTGAGGTCCCATATTATTAGCTCAGGTGGGGAAGATTTAGTGCATAAAAGGTGGTCGCTTGAGATCCAATAGGCCCTCGAAAGATCTGCTGGCAACCCTTTGAGGGGTTTCTCTATATCTCCGTGTAAACTAGGTGTTCTATTTCGCAATGAGACCACTCGATTTCCGCACGGTGAAACTTGAAAGTGATAAGCCGGGATTTGTAAACCAGAGGTGTCTAGCGAGGGTTCTGTAAAATTTTTGATATCCCAAACTTTTATATTTTTGTCTTTACCCGTACTTAAGAGCTGGCTGCCGTCCAAAGAGAAGTCAACAGACCAAACCTCATCGGTGTGGCCTGACAAGGTCGAAAGCTCAGACCAATTTTCAGTAGACCAGAGTTTGATGTTTTGGTCAGCGCTTGACGAAGCGAGTAGTTCTCCATTGGGAGAGAAAGTCAATTTGGAGACAAAACCCTGATGTCCAACAAGAGAATTTGGTGGCTCGGTTTGTGTTAAATCGAAAATCCAAATCCTTGGATCAAACCATATACAACCGACCGCAAGATGTCTGTTGTTAGGAGAAAAAGTAAGCGTTGTGATGTCTGCCGCTACTTGAAGGTTACGCTCCGTTCGTGACCAATCCGATGTGTCGAGTATTACAATTTGTCCTTCCCGCCCCCCAATAGCGATTTTTTCCCCGTCTGAAGAAAAACAACAGGCCCCTTCAGTGTCCAAATTTGAATAATTTCCATCATTAAGTCGTTCACTGTATAAGATTTCTGCTGAATCAATTCTGATGATGTTGGCGGAGCCATGAGCGGGTAAGAAGTAGGCTAAAGTTTCGCCGTTTGGAGAAAGGGCTAGGCCGGTCGGCCGATGTGGACCGATGTGGATATTATGCGTGGGCGGCTTACTGAGATCGGACCAAATTTTAATGTAATAATCATTACTTTTTTCGCGAAAGCTGAGACCGGCGAAAATATTACAATCAAAATTTTTGCAGAGAAATCCACTGGTTGACATGATATTAGCTTCTTCACTTCCCACTGAAAGAACAGTTTTCTCTTGATCATCATTTATATTGATGAGCTCGATGTGCCCCTTGTCGCGCAAGCTTATTATACTCCCTTGGTTTTTCGTGAAGAAGCTTGTAAGAACTCGCGAAGGATGGCTCCCAATTTCAGTAACGCCTTTTTGTTGCCCCTGTTGCCAAAAGTATCTCCACTCCCACCCTCGAAGGTCCTTTTTGGTTGAGCCTTTGCTATATTGATTTAGGAGGCGCCTAGTTTCGCGGAGATTTCCTTCGTTAATGCTATTCGCTATCAATTGCATATCAGCGACGTATGCGTGTTCTTGAGTTTCCTCCTGCCCTTCGATCGCCAAGCGTTCTGATTCTTGAGCCTCTGCACTGAGTTTGTCAGAATGAATTCGTAGTTCTCTTTCCTTCTCACGAGCTTGCCGCGCCAAAGAGGCATGATGGGCACTGAAAAGCGCCGACAAACAAACAGCTAAGATGGTTGCCGAGGCGGCTACGACCGCCAGCCGGTTTCGCCGAAAAAACTTTTGGAAACTATATAGCCGGCTTGGGGGTCTTGCCTTTATTGGCAGATTCGACATTGATCTCCGAATATCGTCTAAGAGCTCAATGACGGTTGCATAGCGTTCTTTAGGGTCGAATTGGAGTGCTTTCATCGGGATACGTTCAAGATCCTGAGCAACTCGGCGTTGTAGTTCTTGAATGCTTGAATTCCGCTTTTGTGCAAGCGCAATGCGATCGGTAGCTTCGTAGTTTTTTAAAGCGGCAGATGGTGTGATCAAGTCGCGCTCTTCACGTGATACACCTTCTTGAGATAGATATTTTGATTCTCCAGAGCAGTAAGGGGGGCTTCCGATCAACAATTCATAAAGAATAGCACCGAGTGAATAAATATCTGAAAGAGTATCGGTTGCTTTGCGCGAGTGAAATTGCTCGGGCGCCATATAATCTGGAGTGCCCAATATTTGACCTTCGGCCGTGACGACTTGTGTTAATCGAAATTTGGGAGTTTGAATTACTTGAGAGATTCCAAAATCGATTACTTTAGCGAGGGGGCCGTCCGCTTTTTCAATAACGAGGATGTTGGATGGCTTGAGATCACAATGAATTGCTCCTTTTTGATGGGCGTGGTTGACCGCAAAACAAACATCGATGAAAAGGTTAAGCCGCGAAGGAATATCTAAACATTTTTCATCACAATATTTTGTAATGGGTAACCCTCGTGCGAGTTCCATAACAAAAAAAGGTTGTCCGGTCATTGTAGTCCCAGATTCAATAAGACGGGCAATGTTAGGATGATCCATCATTGCCAGAATTTGCTGTTCAACCTCAAAGCGCTTAAGGATGGCTCGCGAATCCATTCCAAGTTTCAGGATCTTTATCGCGACTTTTCGTTCGTATGGTTCGACTTGCTTCGCCAGCCAGACAACACCAAAGCCACCTTGCCCGATCTCGGATTCTAATCGGTAAGATCCAATTAAGGTCCCGGTCTCAAAAGAGGGTGCAATGGTTTGCGAATGATCCTCAGCGCCCTCGAGAGGCGGCTGGTCATGCATTTCACGGACCTCTTTAGAGTCCATGAATCGTGTGGGCATCTTGTTATGAGCTTCTAGAAGTTCCAAGAGAGTTGATTTAAGTTCTTCAGTCAGATCGGCCCGCTTTCCTAGCTCAGACCGCCAACGATCACTTGGTAAAGTTGAGAGTCGCTCGAATTCAGCTTCAAGCTGATTTGAAAATTGGTGATCTTTGGGCTCCTGCTCTTTCAAAATCCAAATAGTTAAGAATGAAGTCGATATTAATCAACTGGGGAGAGAAGGTAATCAATCTATTTTCGAAAGAACAGCTCGGATACCTCTGGCTAAAATCGATTGTTATCTTTGAACTTCTACCCCAGAAGCTCAATCAAAGTCATCAAATCTTTCTCCTAAAACCGTGATTGCTTGATATCGGATGGTTCCCTTTTTAAAAGAGACTTTGATTAAGTAGTTACGCGATCCTACATGGGCTAAAAACGGGCGGAGTTTGAGAACTTCCTTGGGTAGATCTCGTTTCCTTATTCCCCAGGCCCCATCACTGGTGGTAAACTACGCCTTCCGAATCATCGCGCTCTCCCCTTTGAGGGAATAAGTTCTTTAATAAATGTGATGGCAAGATTCTTTGGAAATCGAAAGTGATTAAAGGTGGTGGTTTGGTTGATTGCTCGATTGACGTGCCTGGGATGAAGACACTGGAGCTGGTGGTGGATCCCTCAAATGATGGCTTTGGCTCCGATTGGGGGCTCTGGCTCGAGCCTAAATTGGGATGATAGGAAAAATTGCGGCATCTTTAACTTGGGTCGCCTTGCGGAAAATATAATTCTACTGCCGGTGAACAAGCAAAGCACGATCAATACGGATAAGAGTCAACTGATGAAGTTGGTTGGTTTATCGAAGGCGTATGACAACGTGGTGGCCCTTGATGATGTTTCTCTGCAAATGGGAGTGGGTGAGTTTATCGCTCTTCGTGGCCCGAGTGGGGCGGGGAAATCAACTCTTTTATATATGGTGGCTAGTTTGTTAGGTGCTGATGCAGGATCGATTGATGTTGCGGGTTACGACGTCTCCAAAATGAGTAGTTTTGAGAAGACGCGCTTTCGTAAAGAGGTGATTGGATTGGTGTTTCAAGATGCGAGGCTGATCCCCTATCTTGATATTCGAGAGAATATTCTTGCCGCTGGTGGAAATCAAAACCGGGCGGATCAGTTGATAGTTTCGCTGGGACTTGAGGGGAGGACATCCCATCTTCCGGGGGAGTTGAGTGCAGGAGAGCAACAAAGAGTAGGCTTGGCTCGAGCCTTAGTTCACTTTCCGAAATTAGTTTTGGCAGATGAGCCAACGGGAAATTTAGATGACGTGAGCGCTGAAGCAGTGGTCTCTGGGCTACAGAATTATGTTAAGGATGGAGGTTCAGTTTTGGTAGTCACTCATGACCCTAGAGTTCTTTCGAAAGCAGACCGGGTAATTACTTTAGAGAAGGGAAAGATTCTATTGTGAAGTACGAGGAATATTATACTTGGCAGGAAGATGTTCCAGGATTTGGGGTTGAGGCTCAGGAGAAGTTGAGGAACTCAACCGCGTTGGTTTCACGAGTGGGTGGGTTGGGCGGACCCTTGGCCCTTTCTCTGGCAGCAGCAGGCGTGGGGCGAATCATTCTTGCGCATGGAGGAGATCTGAGACCGGATGATTTAAATCGTCAGATTCTGATGACTCATGAGGGTCTAGGTAGCGGGCGCCACGTTCAGGCTGCGGAGACATTGAGGCGATTCAATCGGGATCTTGAGATTGAATCGATGGGACAGAATGTTTCGGAAGAGAATATTGCAGGGCTTGTTGAGCGAGCAGATATTGTGTTTTCTTGCGCACCTCTTTTTGAAGAGCGTCTCTTGATGAATAGGGAGGCGATGAGTCAGGGTAAATTTTTTGTTGATGGTGCGATGTGCTCGATGGAGGGGCATGTGCTCGCGGTCGACCCTGGTAAGTCGACTTGTCTTGGGTGTTTAGTAAAGGCCCCTCCCGCTTATTGGAAGCGTCGCTTCCCGGTAATTGGGGCGGTTTCAGCAATGGTGGCTCAAATCGCGGCTCTAGAGGGTATTAAGCTTCTTACGCGCTTCGCCGAACCGGCAGTTGATCGAATGATCCATATCGATGCACAATGGATGCGGATGAAGAAAGTGCGCCTTGTCAGAGATGCTGACTGTCATCACTGTTCTGGTATTAAGTCATGAAACGACCTATTTTTATTATTGGAGTTCTTGTGCTCCTGCTTGGAGGGGCTTTTTGGTGGCTAACGGAGGACAATGATCGAGATGGACCGGGGGCAGAAGACTTGCTCGTCCACTGTGCCGCGGGATTGCGAAAACCAATGAGCGAGATTGCTCGCCAATACGAGGAGGAGTTTGGTGTGAAGGTCAATTTACAGTTTGGTGGTTCAGGAGCTCTGGCCAGCCAACTTGAATTGGCTGGTGGTGATCTTTATTTGCCAGCAGACCAGAGTTATATCGACTCGGCCAGAGATAAGGGCTTGATGAAGGAGGCAATTCCGGTGGCGCTTTTGACTGCTGGGATGGTTGTTCCTAAGGGCAATCCGCGGGGTTTGACAAAACTTTCGGATATGGGGAAAGGAGGATTGAAGATTTCTTTGGCTGAGAAATCAGCTTCGGTGGGTAAGTTTACTTGGAAGGTTTTGGAAGAGGAGGGGTTATTAGAGAGGGTTAATCCTAACGTGATCGTGACTAAGCCAACTGTGAATGCGATTGTGGAAGATGTTGCGACCGGTGCTGTGGATGTTTCCTTAGCGTGGGACGCGGTTGCGAGAAATTTTTCTGAGGTGGAATGGATTGCTGTCCCAGAGTTTTCTAAGAGAGCGAAGAGAGCTTCGATTGGAGTGCTAACGTCGAGTAAGGACGCAAAGAGATCGCTCCATTTTGCCCGTTATGTCACAGCGCAAGATCGTGGTCGAAAGGTCTTTCAAAAAATGGGATTTATAGTTCCTGATGAGGGCGATAAATGGTCGGATCAACCAGAAGTGACTTTTTTTTCGGGATCAATGTTAAGGCCGGCGATTCAGGAGCGGGTTCGAGAATTTGAAGCGCGTGAGGGGTGCCGGGTGAATACGGTTTTTGAGGGTTGTGGGACCTTGGTTGCGCAGATGGATGCTGGAGCTAAACCCGCAGGATACTTTGCATGTGATACGAAGTTTCTCGACAAGGTTCAGGAACGGTTTTTCGAGGGGCGGATCATGACGCGAAATGAAATCGTCTTGTTAGTTCGGATAGGGAATCCCAAGGAGCTTCGTAAATTGGAAGATCTTGGAAAGCTTGGGGTGAAGCTTGGAGTTTGTGATGGTCGTAAAAGTGCGCTGGGCGAATTAACGCGGATCATGCTTGAGAGACGTGGATTGGCCGAAGCATTAGAAGCTAATGTGGCTGTGAAGGTTGCGAAAGGAGATGACCTTGTGTCTGCGTTGCAGGCCCGATCACTCGATGCGGTTTTGGTTTACCGAAGTAACGCACTTGCTAGCCCGGTGACTTTGAAGGAAAATGAAATTGTGGAGCTGAAAGACGAGTTGGCTTTTGCTGAGCAGCCTTTTGCGGTGGCAAAGGAGTCAGCTTACCCCGAATTGATGAAGAGATTAGGCAACTTTCTGGCGACTCCGGAAGCGAAGGAAAGATTCAAGGAATTGGGATTTCAATGGGAACTCAATTGACGATCGTTTTTAGGTGTCGCCTAGGATGGAAAGGCCTTTTTTCATGGGCGCTCATTGTTTGTCACTTATGTGTAATCTTGGTAGTTTTCATTATGAAAACGCCGGCATAGAGTTGGTTTATGGCAATCTCGGTAGAAGCGAAGATTGATAACAATCAGTCGTCATTGAATACTGTCGAGGCGTTTAAAAGTTGAAATGGAGAAGGGTATCACTAGTGATCAAAGGATTTGGAGAATTAGGCCGGAGTGGCCTTTTCTGCTGTTCCTGGTCTTTGTAGTCGCAGCCTACTTAGGACTGCTTCTTTTAATGGTTGGGGCAAATGTACTAACGGTTTCGTGGAGCCAGGCGAGTGAGATTTTGAAGGATGCTGATATTCAGCATTCAATCGTACTGACGTTCGTGACCTGTACGGCGACAGCAATTCTTTCAGTTTTGGTTTCAGTCCCGGTAGGCTATCTTTTATCTCGATATCAATTTAGGGGAAGAGCCTTGGTAGATACATTTCTGGATATTCCAATTTTACTACCTCCCTTGATTGTGGGCTTGAGTCTTTTAATTTTGTTCAATCGAATCACACCATCGGCCTGTTGTGGAATGTTAGCGGGTGGTGCACTTATCGCTGCGATTTGGGGAGCAGCTAGAAAAGGGAATGGGATTGTAATAAGATTTTTAGTTGGAAGCGCAATTTCATTTGGGCTTCTGAGTTTTGTGTTTGCGGGGAGTCAGAGATCACTGGAGGGCATTGTAAGTGAGGTTGGTTTTCCAATGACCTTTCATCCGTTAGGAGTAGTTTTGGCTCAGTTTCCAGTGGCGGCGGCTTTTGCGGTCAGGACGATGAGGACGACTTTTGATCAAATCAGCCCGCGTTATGAAGAGGTCGCGATGACTTTGGGATGCAATCGGGGTCAGGCATTTATGCGAGTTGTTTTGCCATTGGCTGGTAAGGGAATAGTGGCAGCAGGAACAATGGCGTGGGCGAGGGCCCTGGGAGAGTTTGGGCCGATCCTAATCTTTGCGGGAGCGACACGTGGCCGGACCGAAGTGTTGGCTACGTCGGTTTTCCTTGAAATTAATATAGGTAATTTACCAGGAGCGGCGGCACTTTCGCTTTTAATGATTTTGTTGGCAGTTTCAACTCTTTTGATAGTGAGATATCTGGCAGGAAGAGGAGGAACGGTATGAGTGAGGGGATGTTAATTTTGGAACAGGTGACGGTCCAAACAGGGGATTTTGTCCTATCCCCCTTTTCGTTGGAGATTGGGGAGGGTGAGTGTGTTGCTCTTATGGGGCCGAGTGGTTGCGGGAAAACGACGCTCCTCGAAACGGTTTGTGGATTACGCGAAGGGCCAGTTGGCGGACGGGTTGTACTTGATGGACTGGAGGTGACAAATTTAGCGCCTGGGGCACGGGGAATTGGTCTAGTGCCGCAAGATGTGGCACTCTTCCCATCTTTGACAGTCCGAGAGCAAATAGAGTTTGGTCCTAAGCTTCATGGTTGGAAGCCTGAGGAAATAAAGGAACGAGTGGAAGTTCTGGCAAGAGATCTTGGATTGGAGGGTCTTTTGAGTCGCTTACCTGAGGGGCTCTCAGGTGGTGAAGCCCGTCGAGTTGCATTGGGCAGGGCTCTGGCGCTGAGGCCGCAATTACTCTGTCTGGATGAAGCTCTATCCGGTTTAGATGAAGCACGTCATGATGAGGTGCTTGGCGTAATTCGGAAGATGATTGAGAGAGAAGGCGTAACGGCTTTACATGTCACTCATTCTAAGAAAGAAGCGGAGATTATTGCAGACCGGGTGGTGGTGATGGATTAGAATTTTAATTGGATCGGAGGAGGGTAACGGAATCGCGTGTGAGGGCGTAGATAGTCGAGAGCCACGTCGCAGCGGTACTGACGAGGGGGATGAAAAGCCAAGCTATCGGAGGGATCGGAAATGAGAAGAATTTAGAAATGGTAAAGGTCAGGCCGGTTGCGAGAAGGCCGATTAAAGCGGCCCGGGCGAGGAGGATCAGTGCGATTTTGAAATGGCTGACACCAATCGCGCGAAGAGTGCCAATTTCCGGAAGCCGTTCACGGACGTTAGCAAATGAAAGATATGCGAGAGCGAGAAAGGCGCCGCTTGCAATGATTGGAGAGAGGACTGAAGAAAAACGAGCGCGTTCGGAGCGAGCAGTTTCACGACTTTTTATGATTGTAGCTTTGGCTTTTCTTGCCCGGTCACCGGTCTTGTTACGAGCTTCGGCACGAACCATGGCGGATGAACCGAGTTCTATGATTTGAACCTCAGGAAGAATTTTTGAAATCTCTGAACGAATTTCGCCGAGTCGATCAATAGAGGCGCAATTACACCCAAGGGCTAGAATAGCATTAATTCGATTAGGTTGCTCAAAGAGTTTTTGGGCATCATCAAGGTGTATCCAGGCCGAGCCATCGTCGCGGAAGTTTCTTGGAGGATAAGTTTGGGCAAGAGTGTAGGTTTTGTCGTTAAGGATCACCTGATCTCCTTTTTTGAGTCCGAGGGGTTTATGTAGATCGTAGCCAAGATTGATCGTCCCTAGAGTCAGGGGATTCATGATGGGTTTCTTTTTGGATCTGTGGGCGATGGGAACTTGTCCTTCAACGCCGACAAGTAGGATCGATCGATTTTGTTCTTCCCAGCGAACTCGTTTTGATAACTGAGGAAGAAGGTGGTTAACCGTGACGATTTTGCTTTCAGCAAGTTTGTGGACTGAGTCTTCAGAGAGTGTTTGTTCGGAGTATCCTCGCTCCTTAATTTGCCAGATTTCTTCGCCTTTGGGGAAGAGGAAGACGTTGAAACCAAGGCCTTTCATGGTTTTACGAATGTCGTTCTCAAGCTGGATCATCTCAGCCTTTGTTTCGTCTTCTAGTGAACTGAGCTGGATTTCGGTATTCCGGTCAAATTTGGCTAGGCTTTCTTCTGCGGCAAGCCAGATACAGATAGCGGCTGCTGCTGTTACGATGGCGATGATGAAGTTGAACTTCCGGTGTTTGATTTCGGCCAAGAGCATGATGAAAAATGGATGAAGGGGCGTAATCAGGTTAGGGAATTAGCGAAGATTTTAATTGGATTTCTTCAGGAGAAAAATAGTGCCTATGAGGAGGATCACAGGGATTGCTAACAAGAGGATTTTGGGAGAACTGACAACGTAGGATTTCAGTGAGGATTTATCTGCTGGTGATTCCTGGCTAGATAACGATTCGTCATTGAGCGAGGGCAGAATGGTGGGGAGTGACTTGTCGATTACGACGAGGCCGGATTGAAGTTTTTCTTGCCAGTCGGTCTGAAAGAGTAGGTCGTATCCAGGGTTGCCACTTTTGACCTGACAGGAGCAGGCACCGCAAAGATACTCACAGGCTGTCGTGACGGTTTCCGCTGTTATAGAGCTACCTAGAAGTGGACCTGGCGTGCGACCACGACCAAAGACCGGGACGACAAGTGGTTCTTCGGATGGGGAATGCCGGTTGGCGGTAAGGATACGGAGGAAAGCTTGTTCGGCGGGGTCATTGCGATTGACCCGCTCGATTTTAAAGGAGATGTTGATTGGAATGGATGAGCGGAGGACATCGTCGAGATTAATGTCCTCGCCAACTTTTCCAGCCTGATCGGCCTGAATGACACCTTCGGGGATCTGGATGTTTTTTTGAGCCTCTAGCAGAGTGTCGTTGAGGAGTTTGGAAATGGCTTCATTTGCGGTTTGGTCGGTTCCTTCGACAAGGATCCAGACGGTGGATTGCCCTTCAAGGATGCCGTCCTTAATTCTCTGGCGGAGGGGCGAGTCTATGATGCTCTCAAGAGTTGATTTAGTGCCAGGGAACACAAGCGGTTCGTTGTTTTCCCAGCTTTCGGGAGGGTGAAGGAGGAAGGCGGGATACTCAGTGATCTTCTCGAGTCCAATAATAGAGAAGCGTTCGTTGGGAGTGATTTTCTCGAGGTTGAGAGATTCAAATTCGAGGTTGAGGTGCTTTGGTTCGAACGATAATTCGGCCGGCGCTTCTCCCCGATGAATCAATTGCAAGCGGAAGGAATCGGACTGCCACCGCTCCAGAGCGTATCGAAAGACGGGAACCTGGCAGGCGAGAGGAGAGGCGGTGACCACCAGAAAAATCAGAAGATATTTCACGGTTTTTTGTGGAAAGTATGAATGTAGCCAAGGTCAGTAGAAACGATGAGGCGGCCCTCGGCAGGAGTGAGTCCGTATGCCTTTCCGGTAACTTTATGCTGCCAGAGTGGCTTGCCGGTTTTGATGTCGAGAATGGAGACTTGATTATCGATACCCACGATAAGCTGATCGCCTGCGACGACAAGTTCGAAGGGAGCAGGGTGATCAATGGTCCAGAGGAGGCAGGATTTGATTTGAGTCTGAAGTGTGGAGATCTCTTTTTTGAGAGCTTCAATTTGGGCGAGATTTGTTTTAACTTTCGGGTCTATTTTTTTGAGAGCGGCCTTCTGGGTGCCGAGGAGCGTTTCAAGCTGAGCCTTTCGGGTGAGGTCGAGGCATTGCAGGTTGTCGATGGTATGGAGGAAGGCCTTCCCTTGCGTGACAACGACTCGGGTGGTATTGTTGAAGGTTGTGAGTCGCTTTCCGGATTTGGGGTCGGCAACGCGTAACTGTTCGTCCCGTTCTTTTTGGTTTGGCGGGCCTGCGATGAGTTGATTGTCCTCTGTTAGGAGGCAAAAAGTTCCTCCGGCCTGTCCGATGGTTCCTATCTTTTTGCCGTCGTTCTGATTTAGGGTGATGGGCGCGGCGCGGCCCTGAGGGATATAAAGGCGGCTCCCTCCGGCTAGCATCGCTCCTTGAAGGGTGACGCCTTGATGCTCGGTGAGGTAGGCTTTTTCTGCCGTCTTGGCATCGATACACCAAAGATAGGAAGTCTTCCATGGCAGGAGTGAGGCTGCGAAAAAGGCGCGGCCGTCTTCAATCGTGATTCCGGTTCGAACTGGCCACGGCGAAATCAGTTTGCCGTTGCTGGGGATCAGGCGATCGGAAGGTGCGGCTTGTTTTTTCCAGAGGAATTTTCCCGTCAGGGCATCTGAACAGTAGACGTAGCCATCATCGGATCCATACCATGCTTTTTCTCCCACGAGGGTGGGAGGGAAACGGACGGAGGAATTTGTGAAGTGTTGCCATTGCTCTTCTCCGGTTGAGGCATCGAGACAATGGAGAGCATTGTCTGATGAAGACCCATAATAAATGAGATTATGGGCGGCGGTTGTGAAATAACAGGGGTCGAAGTTACGCATCGATTGCAGGCCTTCGTTGCTGGAGTAGGCATCCCACTTGGCTGGTCCGGTCCATGCCTGTTGAGGAGGCCCGCCATTGTGGACCCAGGCTTCGGTAAGCGGGAGTTGTAAAGAATCGGGAGACACGCCGCTTCGGCGATTGTCATGGCGATAAGTTGGCCAGACCTCTGCGGGGCAGAGGGTGGAAATCACGAAAAGTACAAGAGTTGGGCGGAACATTGTGCTTGGGAGGTGGGCTTGGTCCGGAGATTGGAGAAGGGGCGGCTATTCTTTGGGCTGAGTGGGCTCTTTGATTCCGGAATTATTTTTGGGAATAAAGGCAAGAGAGGTTTCCATCCAGCCGCCGCATGAACAGCCGCCTCCGCCTTCGGGAGCAAGGAAGAGCCCTTGGGCGGGAAGGACGCTGAGCCAGCAGGAGGGACGAAGCCGGGGCCAGTGTGATTGTTGCTTAGAGGTTTTGGACCAAAAGGTGAGGCTTACGTCGATCCCTCGATAAAGCAGTCCATAGGCTGTTCCAACGGTGGCCGAGCATTTGGTTTTAGGCCCGTATTTGTGATCGAGGGGTTTTCCGTCGGGAAGAGAGATTCCCGTGGGGTCGGTGTAGACTCGGTCCTCGTAAACGACAGGATGGGTAATGTGGGATCCGTGGTGATTGGTTCGCCACGGTGTTTGGGATTGGAATCGGAGATCGCCATTGGCGAGGTCAAAGTAGTGGTAGCTGAAGATCCCGCTTCCATTGTGCTCACCAGTTTCTTTGGTGTCGCCTTCAGAGAGGGTGACGAGGAAGCCTTCGGATGTCATGGATCCATAGGAAACTTGGATGAAGCCTTTTTCCTCGGTCCGGAGAAGAGTTTCGGGGAAGGGCTTTTGCCAGAGGATCTTGCCGGTAGTTGCATCGAGACAGACGGCGTGAATTTGATTCCAGTGATTTTTGGTGCTCTCGCGGCCGGAGGTGGATTTTTGGAGCTCGGGGTTGCGTGTTTCAAGAAAGCAAAGTTTACCTTTTGCCAATGAGATGGTCGGGTTGATGATGAGCCCGCCCGAGTAGGTCCAGCTTCCTTTCCAGTTCGACTTTGAGTATCTGAAAATATTGTCGCTTAGAACATTGGCAGTGTCGGACTCGCGGCCAACTTTGTCATACCAAGCATCCCCGAAGTATTTTTTAAACTCGGCTCCCAGACGGACGGAGGATCCGATGAC
>TARA_B110000003_G_scaffold91077_1_pt1 | contig 15003 bp, 11 predicted proteins | sample TARA_B110000003 | Tara Oceans TARA_B110000003 (sample SAMEA4396424) | marine metagenome | biome: Westerlies Biome; feature: [SRF] surface water layer (ENVO:00010504); material: water (ENVO:00002006), including particulate matter (ENVO:01000060) such as... | depth 5 m
TCATCAAGTTTTTTGGATAACTATAGAATTTTAGCTTTTCCACTTATGAATCCAGATGGAGTTGATCTAGGGCATTGGAGACATAATGCTGGGGGTGTAGATACAAATCGAGATTGGTCATTTTATCATCAACCTGAAATAAAAACCACGGTTGATTACATTTCAAAAGTCCTTAATAAAAATAATTCAAAACTTCAATTGGGTCTTGATTTTCACTCTACATATTATGATGTTTTCTATACTAATATAGAAAGAAGATTAACTGCATTACCAGAATTTTTGCCTAAATGGTTTTCTTCCTTAGAAGAAAGAATCCCTGAATATAAAGTAAACGAAAAGCCAAGTAAGAGTAAACAGCCCACATCCAAAGGTTGGTTTATTGGTGCACATAAAGCCGTTGGCGTTACTTATGAAATAGGCGATGATACTCCAAGAGATAGAATTAAATTAATTGGCAAAGAGTCTGCTCAAGCAATGATGAGAATTTTATTAGACCAAGGGTAATAAATACAAAACGATAATACGGGCAATTAAATGCATGCCCCATCCGGTTAGTTAAGGTGTCTTTAATTCCTTATATTTAAATTTATATGAAGTTTAGAAATCCTTTTAAAAATTCAAATCCTAGTTTTAGATGGAGAGATGATGCCACAAAAACAGAGAAATGGTTTTGGTCAATAATTATATTCTCTATTGGAATTGATTTATTAATCTATTCTAGGACCAAGGTTTAAATGAAAAAATCATTTACAATACTATTGTTTTTTATCTTGAGTTGTAGTGACAAAGAAACTTTAGAAACAGAAGAGTTTATTTTTACTGATAAGGGAATAAGTATTTATCAAGATGATATTCCTGACAATGATGTGATGATGCAGGCTTTTTGGTGGGACAGTTTTTCAGATTCAAGAATTTCAAACAGCTCCTCTTATTATAAATTTTTAAGTAACCAGATAATTACTCTTTCTAATGCTCACATTGACCTAGTTTGGCTTCCGCCTGTAAGTGAAGCTGAAGGAATGGGTTATCATCCTCGAAAATTATTTGACTTTAACTCTCTTCATGGAAGTAAAATAGAGCTAGAAGAACTTCTAGAGATAATAAAGTCCAGAAAAATGCATGCTATGGCAGACTTAGTTTTTAACCATAGAGTTGGAACATTAAACTGGACAGACTTTACTGAACCCGCCTGGTCGTGTGAATCAATTTGTATTAATGATGAGGGATTTACCAATCCTGATGCTTTTGGAACAGAACCATGTGGAGATTTAGATGAAGGAGAAGGTTGGGGTGGAGCAAGAGACTTGAATCATAAAAGCATTGAAGTTCAAGAAGGGCTTAAAGATTATCTTCTAAGATTAAAAAACTTAGGGTTTGACTCTTGGAGATATGACTTTGTAAAGGGTTTTCCAGCAAAGTATATTGGTGAATATAATGAGTCTACTCCTTATTATTATTCAGTTGGCGAATATTGGGATGGAGATACAGATGTCTTAAAAAGATGGGTTGATCAAACTTCATCTACAGCCTCTAATCAAACCACTGAGAAATCTGCAGCTTTTGATTTTGCTCTAAAATACAAATTAAAGGAAGCTTTAATTGATAAAAACTTTCAAGTTTTAAATGAGAATATTGCATTGTCAAACTTTAATGGTTATGGAAGAAAATCAGTTACTTTCCTCGATAATCATGATACTGGGTGTATTAATAGACCCGAATGTGACAATCTTTTTTCAAAAAATATTAATGAAATTAATACCGGATATGCTTATTTGTTAACTCATCCAGGAATCCCCATGATTTGGATTTATCACTATCTTTTTTCAGATACTACAGGAGAACTTAAAAGAGATATAGAAGAGCTAATTGAAATTAGAAAAAATAATGGTGTCAACGCTAACAGCATTATTGATGTTATTGAAACAGTAAACGGTTCTAATGGGTACTATGTTGCAAAAATTGATGACAATTTATTAGTTAAAATAGGAAATGGGAATTATCAAGCAGAGGAACAATGGAGTGTGCTGAAATCCAAAATAGGCTATACCATATGGTCTAAGTAATTCTTAAAAAGATTAGAATTAATTTGTAATTAAAATTTAATAATATGGCTGAGGAAATGATCAGAGAAAAGGATGTTTTTAAAGGTTGTTTCTTCACTGGATGTATGTGCTTTATTATTGGAGGCATTCTACTATTTATTTTCATATTTTGGTAAGAAATTTAATTCTTAATTATTTTAAAACCCTTCACTTTCTGATTCCCCAAGATTGATAAGGAGTTAATTCATCACTACAAATTTGTAGAGTTAATGTTTTAATCATGTGAACAGGATTTCCTCCCCCTCCCTCTGAGGAGATCTCAGAAACAGTTAAGCATAAATTTTTATCATCTTGGAGGTATATTTTACCATTATTATCAATTATAAATTTTTGTTTGCTGTTATTATTACAGGTTTGTAAAATAACTTGTGAGGACTCTGTCATGCTTTCTGCTTCCATGCATACATTAAAAAAATTGATCCTAAACTGATTGTTAATTATTTGAGATTCATCAAAACCTTGATCAACAGAAACTGTTCCTTGATACGAATAACAAGTGTGAGCCTGAAGAGGTCGATCAATATTTGCTGAAGTTTTACTTCCTCTAACATCTATGCAATAACCTCTGGACTCATCAAAATTCTCAAGGAGATAAATCTCAACTGTAGAATTTAATTCAATGATTGTATTACTGTTTTCTTGAGAGTTTTGTGAACAAGAAAACAATATGAGAAATACAATTATTTTTTTCATTTAAAATCTAAACTAATTGAATCTTTCATTTTGAAAGTATTTTTTTATTAAATTCGTAGTCCTTAATTTAAAACAATATAAATGAAAAAATTTTTAACACTATTATTATTGGTTTGTTTTTCAAACTCGCTATCGGCTCAATATGTAGCTTTTTTTAAATTCAAAACAGACAATCCAGAGACAGTTGTATCAACTATGACTGATATGATGAATTCCGATTATGGTAAAAGTATTCCTGCAAAAGTAAATTTGTTTGGAGCTTTATTTACCGGAGAGGATCCTACAACACATGCGGTTACTTTTGATTTTGCTAATGAAGATGATTTACAAAAATGGTTAAATGATTGGAGCGCATCAAAAGAGGCTCAATTATTTAGTAGTAAATTTAATAAAATATCGGAGCCTGTTTCACAATATATTGCTACACCTGTTGCATATAACGGAAGAGATTGGTCTCCAGATAAAGTTTTTATGTTTTGGAATATGAATGTAAAAGATCCATCAAAATATGTTAAAGAATGGCAGGCATTCACTGATAAGTATCTAGCTAAAGTTGGAACTGTAGGCTCAGTTGGCGTTGGACAACCTGTGGTTGGAAAAACTAACTTTTCACATTTTGTTTGGTCTGGAGCGCCTGATATTGCAACTGCTCTAAAACAAACAAAACAAATGTACTCAGATCCACTTTTTGCAGAATTTGCTAAAAAAGTTTCATCAAATAGAAGTGTAGTAAGTACTTATATGATGCAAAGACTAATTACTTTCAATTAAAATAAATTTATTTTAATTATTCTAATAAAACCCTGAGTTATAACTCAGGGTTTTTTATTTGGATTTTACTAGTATAAAAAATTATATCTTGTAAATTCAAGCATTGATAAAATGGGAGATCCTAAAATCAGTAAAGGTTCTTTTTTAAACATAGTACTTTTAATTCTGTCGGGAGAAGCTATATATATACTTCCTTACGTTTTAGCCAGAATATTCAGACCAACCTTTTTAGATGTTTTTGAATTAAGCAACTTTCAACTTGGGAGTTTATTTTCAGTATATGGAACTATCGCCTTATTATCTTATTTATATGGAGGTGTTCTAGCAGATAAGTTTTTGCCCAGAAAACTAATGGCGATTTCGTTGCTTTCAACTGCTTTGGGAGGTTTAGTATTAGCAACATTTCCATCCTATTTAACCTTACAGTTTTTGTTTGGATATTGGGGATTTACAACTGTTTTTTTATTTTGGGGAGCAATGATAAAAGCTACTCGATTATGGGGTGGATCTATAAGCCAAGGTCAAGCGTTTGGTTTTTTAGATGGTGGAAGAGGAATGGTAGCTGCTTCAATTGGGAGTATTGGGGTGTTTATTTTTTCATTAATTCTGACAACTGATATCCAATCAGCGACTCTTATTGAAAGACAAGAGGCATTTCGTTACGTTATTTTATTTTCATCTTTCATGGTTGCTCTAATTGGTCTTTTAGTTTTTATTTATATGAAATCTGACCAAGAACAAGATTTAGAAAAAGTGAGTAAATCAAATTCCTTAGATGAAATAAAGTCTGTAATAAAACTTCCTGCAGTTTGGCTACTAATGATAATTATCATGTCGGCTTATGTGGGGTATAAACTTACAGATATATACTCATTATATGCTTCTGATGTAATGCTTTATGATCAAATTCAAGCTGCTGAGGTTGGAGCATTACAGTTATATCTTCGTCCAATAGTTTGTGTTATAATTGGCTTACTAGCAGACAAAACAAGTGGTCCCTCATGGATTATAACTGGATTTATAATAATGTTAGTTGGGGCATCAATTTTTGCATCAGGTATAATTCAATCTGAAATGAATACTATTTTCTTCCTATCCTTAATTATCATAGCAATTGGAACATATGCTGCAAGAGCTCTTTACTTTGCAGTATTTCAAGAGGGACATATTCCTATTGCTTTAACGGGAACTGCCGTTGGTATTATTTCAATAGTGGGCTATACTCCTGATATTTTTGCAAGTCCAATCATGGGATATCTATTAGATACCTACCCCGGAATTCTTGGGCATCAATATGTCTTTTCAATGTTGGTTATATTTTCAATACTAGGTCTACTAGCTTCAATTCGGTTTTCGAAACTTGTTAATGCACGTTAAAAAAATAGCTTAGATAAGCAAAAAGGGCAGTAAAAGCAACCATACTTTTAATACCCTTTAAGTTATTATCGCTGCGTGAACAACGAAGCACGAATGTAAATCAAATTATTTTATAAACTATTAACTTATACATTATATTTGGAAAACAATAGTTCTTAGCAATGACCAAAAAAGAAGTCTATATTGTATCTGCTCTTCGAACTCCTTTAGGAAGTTTAGGTGGTGTTTTTGCAAATGTACCAGCTACAATTCTTGGATCTTCAGCTATTAAAGGGGTATTGAATAAAGCCAAAGTAAGTCCTAATAATATAGATGAGGTTTTTATGGGTAATGTTTGCTCTGCAAACTTGGGACAAGCGCCGGCTAGACAAGCGGCCCTTGGTGCAGGAATTCCTGATACTGTTCCTTGTACTACCATAAATAAAGTTTGTTCCTCTGGAGCAAAATCAATTATGCTCGGAGCTCAAAGCATTTTACTGGGTCAATCTGATCTAATAATTGCTGGAGGTATGGAAAATATGTCAGCTGTACCCTATTACATCCCAAAGGCTCGATTTGGGTATAAGTATGGAAATTCAGAATTAATAGATGGATTACATAAAGATGGACTGTTAGACCCGTACAATGAAATTTCAATGGGAGTTTTTGCAGATAAAACTGCTGAGAAGTATGGCATCTCAAGACAAGAGCAAGATGATTATGCAATTCGTTCTTATAAAAACTCAGCTCGTGCTAATAATACTGGGATTTTCAATAATGAAATTGTTGGTGTTAGTGTTCCTCAAAGAAAGGGAGATCCGATTTTAATAATGGAAGATGAAGAATATAAAACTGTGAAATTTGAAAAAATACCACAATTAAAAGCTGCATTTACTAAAACTGGAACTGTAACGGCTGCAAATTCTTCAACTATAAATGATGGTGCATCAGCATTAGTTTTAGCAAGTGCTGAGGCGGTCAAAATCCACAATTTAGATCCCATTGCAAAAATCTTATCTTTTGCCGATGCAGCCCATGCTCCTGAGTGGTTTACAACTGCCCCAACTAAGGCTGTTCCAAAGGCATTAGATTTGGTAAAAATATCAATTAGTGATGTAGATTACTTTGAAATCAACGAAGCCTTTTCAGTTGTCCCTCTGGCTTTTAATAAAATATTGAGTATAGACATCAATAAGGTTAATGTTTATGGAGGGGCTGTCTCTATGGGTCATCCTCTTGGAGCTTCAGGAGCAAGAATTGTAACTACCCTTACCAACGTGTTAAAAACAAAAGATGCAGCTATTGGATGTGCAGCAATATGTAATGGTGGTGGTGGAGCAAGTTCAATTGTAATTGAACGTTTATAGGTTTTGTTAAATAAAATCTATTCATTAAAGCCAAAATTACATTGAAATTTTCTTTATATTCAGGTCCTATGTTGCGGTATAGACTTTTCATTTTTCTTTTACTCTTTTCAATTAATATATTCTCTCAGGGAGAAAATAATTCAATTGAGTTAGACGCAAATGGGATTACTATCAAATGTCCTGGAGCAGATATTGGATATACTCAAATTGTTGACGGAAAAGAATATACCGTTGTAGACCGAGCCTCAATTCAGTCCATAATTTCAAGTCTTGGTGATGTAACCTGTATATGTACCTCAAATATTATTGACATGTCTGAGCTATTTATGAACTGGCCTTCATTTGATCAAAATGTGGGAAATTGGGATACCTCTGCAGTAACCAATATGAAATCACTTTTTAACAATTCTCAGCTATTCAATCAAGATATAGGTAATTGGAACACTTCAAATGTGGCTGATATGACTTTAATGTTTTACAACAACCAGCTGTTTAATCAAGATATTGGAAGCTGGGATTTGTCTAATGTCACAAAGACTTCAGAAATGTTTAGAGGTGCAACAAATTTTAATGGAGATATAAGGAGTTGGAACACGTCTAATGTGACTGATATGCGTTTTATGTTTTATTATGCTGAAGCATTTAATCAAAATATAGGAAACTGGGATACTACTGGAGTTTTTGATATGAAAGAAATGTTTAGGGGTGCAACAAATTTTGATGGAAATATAGGAAGCTGGGATACTTCGAATGTGACTGATATGTCGGGTATGTTTCGCGAAAGTTCATTTAACCAAGATATAGGGAATTGGAATACTTCAAATGTTACTTATATGGCAGATCTTTTTTTTGATAATACTTCTTTCAATTCAGATTTAAGTTTATGGGATACTTCTAATGTGACTGATTTTAAAAGGATGTTTGGCAATGCATTTGTCTTCAATCAAGATATAGGCTCTTGGGACACTTCTAGTGTGACCGATATGCAAGGAATGTTTGCAGGAGCAAATGCTTTTAATCAAGATATAGGGTCGTGGAATACCTCTAGTGTTACAAGTATGCTGGGAATGTTTAATAATTCTTTATTATTCAATCAAAATATTGGAAACTGGAATACTTCAAACGTATCCAATATGTCTCAAATGTTCAAAGGGGCTGAGGTGTTTAATCAAGATATAGGTAGCTGGAACACTTCAAATGTAATAATTATGAACGGGATGTTCCATGAAGCTTCAGCTTTTAATCAAGATATAGGTAGCTGGAACACATTGAATGTAACAAAGATGGACTATATGTTTTATGGAGCCTCTGCTTTTAATAAAAATATTGGAAATTGGAATACTTCAAATGTACTCGACATGGAAGGTCTATTTTGGAAGGCATCTTTATTCAACCAGAATCTGGGAAGTTGGAATACTTCAAATGTTACCAATATGAGTCAACTATTTAAAGATGCTTCTGTTTTTAATCTGGATATTGGAAACTGGGATACCTCAAGTGTAACTAATATGGGTGGAATGTTTGGAGGAGCTTCCATCTTCAATCAAGATATAGGAAGTTGGAATACCACTAATGTAGCTAACATGTCAGGAATGTTTAAAGATGCTACGGCATTTAATAAAGATATCTCCTTTTGGTGTGTCTCTAATATTTCCCCTGAGCCTCCAGATTTCTCAACAAACTCCCCCTTAAATTCAAATTATAAACCTCAATGGGGAGGTTGTATTCCTAACCCTAGTTCTATTCCAATAATTAAAAATACTGTAATGTCCTCTGACAACATGAGTGTCATTATTACTTTTTCAGAAAACGTATACAGTTCAACTGGAGGCTCAGGTGATTTAGATGTTTCTGATTTTTATTTATCACTCTGTGGTGGAAATGCTATACTATCTAGCGCCATCCCAAATAGTATATCAGTAAGTGGAACGGCTTACACTTTAGGACTACCTCTTGTTGGATCTCCCAATGGTAACGAAATTATAACGGTTCGGCCCTCTTCGTCCACTTCAATTTATGATGCTGATAACAATAATGCCCTGCCTCCTGATTATGTTACAAGTGGACTTTTACTTGATTTAAATTCAAAAGATTGTAACTCTTTTTCACCTGATTCTTCAGGAGGTACAAATGGTTCAACTTGGAATGATTTAAGTGGAAATAATACTCATTTTACCACTGTCGGTTCCCCTTTATATGATATAAATAATGGATTTATTTTTGAGACAGAACAGATAACAAATTATTTCTTGAAATCATCTTTTCCTCATCCAACCACCACTTACAGTGATGAGTTTTTTATAAAAACCTCTAGAAAAACAAACAGTAGTTGGAAATCATATAATGTGAGTGGAAATGATAATCAGTCTCTAATCATGTATCTATTAAATTCGGATGATATTATGATAACAGTTCCCAATAGCCCTTTTATTTATACAGGCGTGAATTCAATGTCAGATGGTAACTGGCATCATTTTGTTAAGACTTCTGACAGGTCCTCTGGAGAAGAAAAAATATATCTTGATGGTGACTTAGTCTATGACTCTGTTCATCAAGCTGGAGATTTAAATGATCCTAACGGATCTTATGTTATAGGCCAAGATCAAGATTCTCCTGGTGGAGGATTTGATGCTAATCAGGCTTTTGAAGGTTACATACCGGTCGTTAGAATGTATGATAAGGTATTAACCGCTTCGGAAATAACTCAAAACTACAATCATCTCAATCAATCTATTGACAATAACAATAGAGTAAATTTAAACTCCAGTATTTATCTAGATAATAACGGGGTTACAGTAAAGTGTGAACAAGCCAATATCGGAGAAACAGGAGAAATAAATGGAAAAGAATACACCGTTGTTGATGAAGCCACTCTAAGGACTATGGTTGGTAATCAGGATGATGTGACTTGTGTTTGCACCTCTTTAGTTACTAATACCAGTGAATTATTTGAAGAAAATGCGGTGTTTAATCAAGATATAGGAAGTTGGGATACTTCAAATATGGTAATAATGAATGAAATGTTTTATCGGGCAACCTCTTTCAATCAAGCCCTATCAAGTTGGGATGTTTCAGGCGCTACAGATTTAAGCTATATGTTTGGTGGAGCCTCTGTTTTTAACCAAAATATAGGATCTTGGGATACTTCAAGTGCTACAAATATAAAAGCGATGTTTGTAGATGCAATTTCATTTAACCAAGATATAGGAAGTTGGAATATTTCGAATGCTATTGACATGAGCGCTATGTTTAGTGGAGCATCAAATTTCAATCAAGATATAAGTGGATGGGATACTTCAAGTGTAAATAATATGAGAGGCGTATTCAGCTTTACTTCAAATTTTAATCAAAATATTGGGAATTGGAATACCTCTGGGGTCACAGTCATGGAGGCAATGTTTATGAACGCTTCCAGTTTTAATCAAGATATTGGGAATTGGGACATCTCTAATGTAACTACGATGAGACAAATGTTTGTCAATGCAGCTTCATTTAATCAGAACATAACCCTCTGGGACACCTCTAATTTAACAAACATGTATGCAATGTTTGAAGGAGCTTCAATATTCAATCAAGAAATAGGTGTTTGGAATACTTCAAGTGTAACAGATATGATATCGGTTTTTAAAAATGCTTCAAGCTTCAATAAGGATATAGGAGAGTGGGATACTTCTGGTGTTGTTGATATGAAAGAAATGTTTTTTGGCGCAACTCTTTTTAATCAAAATATTGGGAATTGGAATGTCTCTAACGTTAGGACAATGGACGAAATGTTTAATGGAGCAAGCGAATTTAATAATGACATTGGAAATTGGATTACTTCAAGTGTAACCAATATGGATTATATGTTTAAAGATGCATTAATATTTGATAAAAACATTTCGAACTGGTGTGTAACTAATATCTCCAGTGAACCGCCAGGTTTTTCACTTAATTCACTTTTAACTCAAGAGAAAAAACCAGTTTGGGGGAGTTGCGAAACTGTGATTAATTCCAATATTTATTTAGATAGTAACGGAATTACAATTAAATGTCCCGATGCCAATATTGGTGAAAAAGGTTTGGTTAATGGAAAAGAATATACTGTTGTTGATCAGGCGTTACTGAGGGCTATGGTTGAAGCCAATGAAGATGTCACCTGTGTTTGTACTTCTCGGGTAACAAACATGTCATCTTTGTTTGTAGAAAAAATATCTTTCAATCAAGATATTGGCTCTTGGGATACCTCTAATGTGATTGATATGAGTGGAATGTTTGCGGAGGCCGTTGATTTTAGTCAAGATATTAGTATTTGGGATACCTCTAAAGTAACAACTATGGAGTTAATGTTTAACGCTTCTTTTGCCTTCAATCAAGATATAGGAAGTTGGAATACATCTAATGTAACAACGATGAAAAATATGTTCTTACAAGCAACTGCTTTCAACCAAAATATTGGTAGTTGGGATACTTCAAATGTCTCTGATATGAGTGAGCTTTTTAATGGGGCTTTATCATTCAATCAAGATATTGGTAATTGGAATACTTCAAATGTGAGTAACATGTTTGGAATGTTTTGGGAGGCTTCTGATTTTAATCAAAATATATCATCATGGTGCGTTACTAACATAATAGCAGAACCCTTAAACTTTTCAACAAATTCTCCCTTAACTCTGGAAAACAAGCCATCATGGGGAGATTGTGCTTCTGAAATTGTTGTTTCAACCCAGTTTAACGTTTCAAAACTATTAACTCCCAATACAAATTCTCTAGAATCTAAATGGATAATTACAAACATTAATGATCATCCAGGGACTATGGTGAGCGTATTTGATAAAAATGGAAATACAGTTTTTACAAGTCAAAACTATGATAATCAGTGGGCGGGACTTCACGAGGACGGTCAATTAGTTCCATCTGGAAGTTATTATTATGTAATTATTAAATCCAACGGAGATCGCTTAGATGGATGGATTTTTATAACCTATTAAAAATTAAAATACGAAAAAGATAAATTACATATCTAAAGGAATTATAATCATTACACTAATGGTAATTGGTCAAAACTTATTTGGCCAACAGCAACCCTATTATTTATTTTTCAAACAAAATATGAGTGTTATTAATCCAGCTGCAACCGGTGTTGAGGGGTCATTATTAGGTTTGAATTATAAAACCTCTATGATTGGTGTTGAAGGAGGACCTAGTCTTCAATCAATAATCTACCACTCAGGTGTTAATAGAAATGCTTCCTGGGGAATTAGTATTCAAAATGAAAAAGTAAATATTGAATCTCATGGAGCAGTAACCCTTGATTATAGTTATAGATTACAGTTTTCCAATGATAGCTATCTGAATTTAGGAATAAAAGGGGGGATGTTTTTTAATAATATAGATATAAACTCGATTGAAAGAATTACACCTGAGGCTAATTCTGCACTTAGCTTAGTTAAAAACTATTCTAATCCCATTGTTGGTGTCGGTGTTTTTTATAAGGGCAAAAACTATTTTGTAGCACTATCGATGAATAACTTATTAAAATCTAATCGATATGAAGAAGAAAATGGGATCGTACCTCAAGCAATTGATAATGGCCAGCTTTATACTTCATTTGGATTTGATATTAATATAACTGAAAGCATTAGTCTAAGCCCTTCAGTAATTTATAGCGTCGCAAAGGATATTAATAATCAAATGGTAATTATCTCTAATTTAAATATTGGAGAAAACCTATCATTTGGAATGGGCTTATCAAGCAATGATAATACTAGTTTTCAAGCTTTGTTTAAAGGTTTTCAAAACATAGATTTTGGGGTTGGGTATGAAATGAGACCAAAAAATTCAGTGTTGAATGGTAATAATTTTGAAATTTATTTAGGGTATAAATTAAATTCAGAGGGAGCCAGAAAACCGTCTTGGGAAAGAAATAATTAAACTGTAAATTGTATTAAATTAAAATTATATGAGAAAATTAATCACGGATGGATTTGTAATATTTATTAGCATTTTTGCATCTTTTTCTGTTGAAAATTATCGTGAAGCAAGCATAGAAAAAGGTATTTTAAATGATGCTGTAATTACTCTTGGAGAGGAGATGATATCTAATATTGACTATACCAAAGAACATTTAAAACAGGTGAAAAATATTCATTATATAAATAATCAAATAATTAAAAACTTTAATACCATCTCTTCCAAAGAAATTTTTGCATTTCATAGTGATAATCCATATGTTCATTTTTTTAATATTGATGGTAATATTTCATATGTTAAAAAATATAATAATGAATCTTTATTAAATATTTTAGGATCATGGAATGCTTGGGAGCCAGAAAAAGTTTTTTTTGAATCAATGCTTAATTCAGGAAAGCTATTAGAGATCAAGAATAAAAAACTAAGAAAAGAAATTGAGTCTATTTATACTAAACAACAAGAAAGGGTCAATGGTATGGCTTTGGGTACAAAAAATAATACAGATAAAACTATGGATTGGTTTTCTAACACTCAAAATGGATTTAACTATGATATTGTTTACAACGAAATCTTTGATAAACACAGGTCTCAAGAGCTAAAAAATATTCTTAAAACAAAAAAAATTATTCTAGAACTAAGAATAAGTGATCTGGAAAATTATCTTCAGTCTATTCAAAATGTTGTATTACTTATTAGCTCTGAATACAAGAAGCTTTAATAAATATCTTCATATGAAATATAAAAATTGTTTTACTTTACTTTTTATTTTAAGTGTTATGAATAATTCCTACTCTCAAAGTAATTTACCTTTATCGAAAATTCCTGAAGCACCAAAAGAAATTTCTTCTTCTACAGTTACTGCCAGAATGGTTCAAGGGGTTGGCTTTCGTTACTATTGGGCAACTGAGGGTTTGACGGCAAAGGATCTATCATATAGACCATCAGAAGATGCTCAATCAAGCTATGAGACCCTTGAACATATTTATAGTTTAGCTCTTATGATAAACAATGCTGGAGACTCTACTCCTAATATTCGTCCTTTAGAAGAAATTCCTGAAAACTTTATGTCTTTAAGAAAAGAAACTCTAAGTCAACTGGATATGGCAATTGAAAAAATTTTATCTGCAGATCAAAAAGATATTGAAAGTATGAAAATTATTTTTCAAAGAGAATCTGACCAATCTTCATTTCCTGTATGGAACTTAATTAATGGTCCCATCTCTGACGCAATATATCATACTGGTCAAATTATTAGCTTTAGGAGAACCTCCGGAAATCCCGTTGCAAAGGGAGTAAATGTTTTTTTAGGTGAAAAAAACTAGATCAATTTACTTCTCATAACGCCCTGGTGCCATAGCTTTATTAACCATAGAAAAAATAGAAGAGGGTAATACTTTTATTAAAAAAGTAATGACTTTCCATGTTTTTGTTGGCACACATAAGCTCTTTCCTCTAAGGGTAGCTTCTACAGCTTCTTCAGCAATTCTTTTAGCATCTTTTTTCATAAATGATGGAACTCTATCCATCTCATCCTGAACCCCACTAGCGGTGTGAAAGTTTGTAACAGTGTATCCTGGACAAACTGCTGTTGAAGTAATTCCTTTATGATTATAGCTTAGATTTAACCCTTCACTGAATCGATTCATAAATGTCTTAATTGGGCCATACAGGGACTGAATCGATGACGGAGGGGCAAATGCCGCAACAGATGAGACAATCATTATTCTTCCATGTTTTTTCTCAAGCATCTTTTTGATAAAAACTTTTGTTAGACTAATTACAGATGTTCCCAAAACTCGAATAAACTTTTCCTCGTCTTCCATTGAAGTTTCGTGAAATCTATCAGGATTTGCAAACCCAGCATTATTAACTAAAATTGAAACTTCATGATTTTTAGAATTGCAATAATCAAATATTTTAAAAGGTGATTTTTCTTCACTTAAATCACATGAGATGAAATCTACTTTAACATTAAATTCTGATTGGATTTCTTTTGATAAACAATTTAATCTATCCTCTGACCTCGCTGTTAAAATTAGATTAAATCCTTTTTTAGCAAAATATTTTGAAATTTCAAGCCCTATTCCTGAGGAAGCACCAGTCACTAATACGTATGAATTATTCATATAAATATTTTGATTATTAAAGTCCGTAAAATTACCACTTAAAAAACTCTTCTTCAGTTATTGTCTTATAATCCTCTTGTTGTTGAGGATCATAATAAAAATAAAAAGAATGCTTTTCTCCAAAATTGACAACAGTTCTTTTAAGGTCTTCAAAATAAAATTCTTTTGCCTTAAATTGAACATAAAATCGTGTGATTGGCATGTCTTGAAATGTCCAATTTTCTCCTGTTCTAATATATACGTGTCTTAAATATTCTTCATATTGTCCTCTAATCAGCGCAATTATATCATGATCTGTTTCATTTGATATTAACAACGTAGAGTTTGATGTTGATTTTACATCTTCAGGAAATCTATTGGCAAAAACTTCTTGTCCTGTTGTTCCCCTTTGAGCACTCAAAGAGTAGGATAGAAAAATTAATATGATGAATTTCGTTGTGGTGTTTATACCGATCATTTTATTATTTTAACCAAATATTAATTAGGGATTATTATGATTATTAAAAATAGTGAATTAATTGATATTGATTTCATTTTTGAAATGTATCATATAGCAACTGAATATCAGAAACAGCGAGTAATTGATATATGGCCAAAATTTGATAGAGAAATGGTGAAAAATGAGATATTAGAAAA
>TARA_B110000003_G_scaffold45933_2_pt1 | contig 14932 bp, 13 predicted proteins | sample TARA_B110000003 | Tara Oceans TARA_B110000003 (sample SAMEA4396424) | marine metagenome | biome: Westerlies Biome; feature: [SRF] surface water layer (ENVO:00010504); material: water (ENVO:00002006), including particulate matter (ENVO:01000060) such as... | depth 5 m
GCCCCCCAAGTGGGAGGCTTTTTTCGTTGTAAGTCGTCGTTGTGAAACGTGGCCCTTAGTGGATGGCCAACTTCTTTTCCAAGTCCTCTAGGTACTTGCGGAAGTGCTTGTCCGTCTCGCTCAGATTGTTGACTGTCCTGCAGGCGTGGAGCACGGTGGCGTGGTCCTTGCCTCCACAGTGCAAACCAATGTTCGCAAGGGACGATTTTGTCATCTTCTTGGCGAAGTACATCGAGATTTGACGGGCCTGCACAATCTCACGCTTCCTGGTTTTGCTCTTGAGCAATTCAATGGGAAGGTCAAAGTAATCGCAGACCACCTTTTGGATGTAATCGATGCTGACTTCTCGGGCCGTGTTCTTGACAAACTTGTCAATCATGTGCTTTGCCAAGTCCAAAGTGATGGCTTTGCGGTTCAGACTGGCTTGGGCCACCAATGAAATCAATGCACCTTCCAGCTCTCGAACGTTCGTGGTGATGCTGTAAGCGAGGTACTCAATGACTTCGCGGGGCAACTCAATGCCATCTCCGTACATCTTCTTTTCCAAGATGGCCATCCTTGTCTCAAGGGACGGCACTTGGAGGTCTGCGCTGAGCCCCCACTTGAAACGTGACAGCAGGCGCTGCTCCATCCCTTGCATCTCCACTGGCGGTTTGTCAGAGGTCAAGACAATTTGCTTGCCGGTTTGGTGCAGGTGATTGAAAATGTGGAAAAACACATCTTGCGTTTTTTCCTTTCCGCTGAAGAATTGCACATCATCGATGATCAACACATCCATCATTTGATAGAAGTGGCTGAAATCGTTCACTGTGTTGTTTCTGACAGCATCGATGAACTGGTGGGTGAATCGCTCAGAACTCACATAAAGGACCGTCTTGTCGGGCTGACGGTTCTTGATCTCAAGTCCGATGGCATGTGCGAGATGCGTTTTTCCCAACCCCACTCCTCCATAAATGAGCAGAGGGTTGAAGGCGGTGCCTCCCGGTTTGTTGGCGACAGCGAATCCCGCGCTTCGCGCCAGGCGGTTGCATTCCCCTTCGATGAAATTCTCGAACGCGTAATTGGGATTCAAGTTGGAGTCGATGTTCAGCTTGCGCAATCCCGGAATCACAAATGGATTCTTGATGGGGGCTGGTTCACCTACCACTGGCATGGCCACTGCAGCGTTGCGCGTTGCGCGAACTTCTGAAGTGGGCACGTTGATGGTGTAGGGACTGTTCGAGGCACCGTCATGGGCATGTTCCATGATGATGCTGTATTCCAACCGGGCCTCTGCACCCAATTCTTTGCGTACTGTTTTTCTCAGCAGAGATACGTAGTGCTCTTCGAGCCACTCATAAAAGAACTGAGAGGGGACTTGAATCGTCAAGACGGTTCCGTCCAATTTCACCGGCTTGATGGGCGCAAACCACGTTTTGAAGGCTTGAGCGCTGATGTTGTCTTGAATGACAGACAGGCATTGTGCCCAGACGTTTGCGTGGTCTTGGTTCATTTCTTTCCGGGTGAAGTGTTAACGCTTGAAGCAACTCTTTAGTGACGCGTTACGTCTTTTTGTGTTCCTTCGAGCAGTCTGCGAATGTTCAGTGAAACTTTCTTAAAAAAAAATTTTCGAGGCCTTGATTTTTGACGATTTCTGACATGTCAAATGTTGTGTGTGATTTGGTTATTGGTTATGTCGTTTGTGTGACAGGTACCACTTCTTTAGCCCATCGGTCATAGGCCCATACGTTGTCAACAACTTACGTGATTTATCCGAGAATTTTGACCTGTATAATCCTTTGAGAATGTCGTCGAGATTGCAATTTTGACTTATGGGAACATTCCGCGAAGAAGGAGGGTATTGGTGGCATGTTCATGACCTCAGGGTTAGATATGCGGATACAGATCGGATGGACATGGTGTACCATGGGACGTATGCAGCTTACTTGGAAGCGGCTAGGGTGGAAATGCTTCGCGATGCAGGAGTGGTGTATGCTCAGATGGAGTCCGAAGGCATCCTGCTCCCCGTGGTCCAGTTGAACATGACATACAAACGCCCAGGACGATACGATGCTGTGCTTGAAGTTTGGTCGCATGTCTCGTCACCACCGACCTCCAAGTTTGCTTTGGTTTGTGAAGTCAGGGCGCAAGGGGAATTGCTTGTCCGTGGAGAGGTTACCCTGGTGTTTGTGGACCGCACAACGGGGAAGCCAAGGCGCGCTCCTGACGGTTTCAATGAGGCCTTGGTGCGGCATCAATTGATAAGATAAAAAAGATTTATTTGCCTTCTCGAAAGAGTTCCTGGACCATTCCGCTGAGGATTTCTTGGACCTGTGACCAATCAAATTTGAGGGCCTGCGATTCGTACGCCGACTCATTCAGTGGCCATTTTTGCCATTGACGATTCTCCAATGCCTCGATCCACCGTTCTTCAGGCAAATAAAGATGTCCCTCTGGCATGGTTTCAGGATATGCGTTGTCATGTGGCACCCATGGCAAGGTTTGGCAACGCATCGCTTCCACGATTGCCAATCCGAAGTACTCCTGTTTGGGCGACAGGGGGGCGATGGTTGAACGCCACAGCCATTGAATGTATTCCTGATGGGATTCCACAAACCCCCAATGCATGCAGCGTCGCCCCATCTTTTCTTTCATCCCAGCCCAACCTTCGGGCATGCGGTCAAAGGGCTTTCCCATCACCACGAATTCAGCGGGGAGGTCCCGCTCCAAAATGTTGTCCACCAATCGCATCCAGGCATCAGCTCCTTTGTCCCAGGACCAACGCTGGTTCCAGAGGAGAACAGGCGTTTCAATGCTCGACCATGTCGCTTCACGTTGGGTCTTGAACTTGTCCCATCCTTTCAGATGAAGACCAAGTGGAAGAATCCGTGATTTTTTCGCCACCGATTCCACCATGCCAAATGGCTTGGGTTTGGGCATTCGCTCCAGCCAAATTTTTGCCGCCTCCAAAAAGACGGAGCGGTGGTGTTCGGAATTGAACCACACTTGATCTGCCGCAAGCCCCGTGGACAGATTCAGATAGGCATAGTGGTTGTCCCTTCCATTTTCTTGGTCGGGATCGGTGGGCGACCATGGAAAGGTCAATTGGTTTTCATGGAACATCACCGCCACCTTCACCTTGGTCCAAGTGCGCGGCATCAACCCTTTGAGCTGGGCAACATCGCACATGTCAGTGGTCAAAATGAGGTCCGGGGGATGGGTTTCGGCGTCCCAACTTTGTGCCCAAACTGCCGCAGCGCCATGCATCCGCCACTTCCAATGCCTTCCTGGAAGGGCATGGAGTGTCACATTGTGACCAACAGTCTCCAAGGCCCGGACACAGCCCTTGGCCCATGCTGCATGTGAGCCGGAATGGTAGGGGTCAAGGATCCAAATGGAAAAAGGACGCGGCATGGGTGCTTTTGTGATCATGTGTTTGCGTGGCAACGTTGCCATGCTTCCAAATCCTCTGAAGGTACAAAAGCCAAGGAGGGAGGGAGGGGCTTTGCTCTTTCATGGCATCCAGATGAGGTTGTCCGGCTTCCACCCAAGCGGCATGCCAGGCTTTGGCGATGTGGTCTGCAGTTGCGCAAAACCGTGGCCATGTGTGGCCATGTGTCAAACTGTCCCATACAGCCAGTGCTTCCATGGAGGGGAGCATGGCGAGGGTGCGGCCGCGGGTTCGCATGCTCCAACCATTTTTGGCCACCAGGTGTTGCCATTCTCTTTCTGCAAGGAACACGTCCTCCACCAAAGCATGGCTATCGTCCAAGATGTCCCAGGGCGTCCAAACCGGATCATATGCCATGTTTTCGGAGGTTGCAGATGGCCCCAAAGAGAAGCAAGGACAGGTGTGCGTGTGCAACTGGGCTTCGACGGCTTGCGTTTCCCAAAGCGCATGGATGCCTCGTTGGTCAGAGCGTTGACCATCGTAATTGCCAGAGGTGTGCAAGGGCACATGGGCATCGGCAAGGTAATGTCCGAGGTCGGCAGCCGCACGGATCACCTTGTCCAATTCGCAAGGAATGGAGTCGTTCGGTGCCATGGTCTTTACCAGCCTTCGGTACGACCATTCAAGTTGCCATGGAAGGACGCCATAGTTCCTAGGGGATGACAGAGAGTCGAACTCAAACATAGACTGCTTGTAGGTTTCCCAAGACATGCCCCAAATCTTAGGCTTGCCATGAGACTTGAACAAGGAATCCAAATCGTCTAGGTCGAGGTAATGTCGAGCCGCCTCAAGGCTGTCGAGATGCTTTCGCGCATCGGCTTGGGTCGCCCAACGGACCAAACCCTCAGGTGAGCGGCCCCACGCGTCTTTCATGTCTTGAGGCAAGTGGGTCCATGCCAAGGCATGCAGATGACGATGTGGTGAAAATCCCCAACCCGACAAAACGGTCAAGAGGAGGAGTCCAGCGAATCGAAGGAGCAGATCGCTTTTGGAAAGAAAAGTCTGAGAGCTCTTGTGGTCAGGTGGTAGAGACGTGTTCATGGTTCAGCTGAACCAAGGAACCATTTTTGAGCACTGGGATGGCAGTGCAATTGTTGGGCGTGAGGCAGTACTTCACATCCTCATTCAAATTCAATGCCTGCAACCTTCGTCGATGTGAGGAAGCTTTCAAAAAGGCAAACATGTTGTCTCGGGAGGATCTGAAAATGAATTTCGCAGCGACGGTGCTGTCCTCGTCGGCATAGAACTTTCCAGAAGCCAAACATTGGTCTGCAATGGCCCCGCCGCAAATGGTGTCTTCCAAGTTGAATTTGTCCTGCCAGCCTGATCCCAGGACCAAAATGTCGCGTTCCTGTTCGATCAGCCAATCGCACAAGGCATTGAGGTTGTTCAAGGCCCCCACGACCACAGTTTCCTTGGAGCGCGCCATGTCAATGGCTTTGGTTCCATTGGTGGTGGTCAACACCACAGACTTTCCTTTCAGTTGCGGATCCATGTAGCTGTAAGGCGAGTTTCCTAGGTCAAACCCTTCCACGATTTGTCCTCCACGTTCCGCCGCCGCGATGTAGCCTTTTGCCTGAAGCGCCCGCGCCTCTTCCACCGTGGCCACGGGGATGATTTCTTTGACGCCATGCTCAATCGCAGTGCAAATGGCAGAGGTGGCACGAAGGACATCTAGCACGACCACGAGATCAAAGCTCTCTTGGTAGAGGTGGTATTCACCCGGTGAAAAACAAACTTCGATTCGGTTCATGGTTCCTGGGGAACGTTGGGTTGGAGATCAATTGAATTCTGTCGAGGTCCTGCTGGGGGCAGTCAGCCTTTGTAGAATGGGAAGCGGACCACGTGGCAAGCCAAGCTCTTGTTCCGGATTTCCACCAACAACGACGTCCCTGGTTGGGCATGCGAAGCGTCAATGTACGCCATTCCGATGCCATGACCTAGGGAGGGAGACATCGTGCCACTTGTCACTTTCCCCACTACTGCGCCGTTTGCATTTTTGACCACGTAGTCATGTCGTGGGATTCCCCGCTCATCCATGACAATGCCTACGAGCTTGTTGGAGGGGCCATGGGCTTTTTCGAGTTGCAACGTCTCTTTGGCGACAAAGTCTTTGGTGAACTTGGTGATCCATCCCAGGCCCGCTGAAATGGGCGAGGTGTTGTCATTTAGGTCATTTCCGTAGAGGCAATACCCCATCTCCATGCGCAGGGTGTCTCTCGCGCCCAAACCACAGGGAACCGCCCCCTCTGTCATGAGTGCGTCCCACACCCCCGCGGCGGCCTTCAAGGGCATGTAAATCTCCACCCCACCAGAACCCGTATAGCCTGTGGCGGACACCAACACCTCATGGCCCATCAAATGGCCCTGTGTGAAGGTGTAATAGGCCAGTTCTGACCACGGCAAGCCATCGATACGTTCAGGCCCCAAGCGTTCCACCATGCTTTGGGCATTGGGACCTTGTACGGCCAGCAGGACGTAGTGCTCACTTTCGTCGCGGAACCTTACGTCCCATTCATGCCGCGTGACTTGCTCCTGAATCCAATTCCAGTCCTTTTCTCGGTTGCTTGCATTGACCACCAGCATGAAACTGTCAGAGGCCAAACGGTACACCAGCATATCGTCCACAATCCCTCCTGAGGCATTGGGCATGCAACTGTATTGGACCTTTCCGTCTTTCAACGTCGAAACGTCGTTGGTGCTGATCCATTGGATCAGTTTCTCAGCGTCGGGTCCTTCCACCATGAATTCCCCCATGTGGCTGACATCAAACATGCCGACGTCTTGTCGCACTGCTTGGTGTTCTAGTTTGAGTCCCTGATATTGCACAGGCATGTTGTGGCCCGCAAAAGGGACCATCTTGGCGCCAGCCTTCAGATGGGCCTCATGAAGGGCGGTGGACTTCAATGGGATCGTTTCCATGGTGCGAAGGTAGCGAGGCTGCTTCGGGGCCGAGGTGAAGAATGACATCCAAAATGGAGCGTCCTGGAACAAAGCCCAAGCGGTCCTCAAACACCTGGGGGTACCTTGGAGTTGTGACGGTATCCCATCGGCCTTTGAGTCGCCAATCGTCCGTGTCAGAACCTGTCAAGTAGCCGTTGCTTCTTGCGGGCATTGTTGAGCCAAGCCATGAGCTTGCCAAGGAGGAAGAGGCGAAAGCCGCCTCCCACCATGAGCCTCCTGGTTTCAAATTCACATCCGCCCAACCCTTCACATCATTGATGTAGTGGTCAAAGAATGGGGCACTGCCATAATTGGTGTGCAGAGGCTTCAAAAGGCAATCGGGAGAGACCTGGTCAGTGAACACGATGTCCAGTACGTTTCGGGAATTGGCATTTCTCCGATGCACAGGCAGGCTCACAAAGGTGGCTCCTTGAGATTCCACGAGCAGGATGCGGTTGCGCACACTCTGTTTGACAAAGTTTTCGTGTTGGCACACCACTGCGCCCGGGGTTTGGGCAAGATGAAACCAAGCCAAAGGAGGGAAGCTGGCCGCGGGAAGAACCAAGGCCATGGCCGTTACTTGACCGTGGTCATCATGCGGTCCCAACGGATTTTGGATTCGCCGTGCTGCTCCTCATTTTGTTTGCTGAACCAAATGAATGATGCCCGACCCACAATGTGGTCCTCAGGCACAAACCCCCACATGCGGCTGTCTGCCGACCTGTGTCGGTTGTCGCCCATCATCCAATACCCATCCATGCCAAAGGTGAAGGTGGTGCATTCCGTTCCGTCAATGGTGGTTGTTCCGTCTTTGCTCAACTGGAAGTCATGCCCTTCGTAGGCTGAGATCCATCGTTGGTAAATGGCGATGTTTCGAGGAGTGAGCTCAATCGTTTTCCCTGCCTTGGGAAGGGTGACGGGGCCATAGTTGTCGGGGTCCCAAGCGTTGAACTCTTCGCCCCAAACGTTCGGGAACATGGCCAGCCGACCCCTTTGGTGAGCATTGCTCATGGGCTCCATTGTCAATGCCAAGGACTCCATCGCAGCAGCCTCAGATTCTGTCAAGGCCATCACTGCGGCAATCCCTTCGGGCACCACGCTGACAGGCCCCAAGTCGAGTTTGGTGAGCCCTAGTTTTCGATAAGCCTTTTGGGCTTCGCCTTGAGAGCCAAACACCAGTCGGTGCTCCATCTGAAGGCCGGGAGGATTTTCCACAGGAGCGCCATCAATGTGCAACTGACCCTGCACCACGCTCACCGTTTCCCCCGGCAGTCCCACGCAGCGTTTGACGTAATTCTCCATCTTGTCGACAGGTCGGGCCCGCAGCCCGGGCCGACGTTGAGCTTGTTTCCTCGCTTGGTCCAAATACTTGTCAGGATTCAGGGAAAATGCCTGTACATCTCCTCCAGCCCTTCGAATGCCTTCTCTGCGCAAGAGCGCATGGTAGTCGTGCCCCACCAAGACCGGATCAACGTATACGGTGTCTCCGTGGGGGAAGCTGAACACCACGGCATCGTAGCGCTGGACATCCCTCCAGCTAGGCAGGCGAAGGTTGGGTAGGGTGAACCATGAAGTATAACTTGGTGTCAATCCCCCGGGCAAGGCATTGTGCACAAACGGCATGGAGAATGGTGTCCTTGGCAACTTGGCGCCGTACGACGTTTTGTCGACCACCAAGTAGTCCCCTACAAGCATACTGCCTTCCATGGACGGGGTTGGAATGGTGAAGGGTTCAAGCAACAGCATCCGCAGCGATCCTGCCACCACGGTGGCCCAAATCAAAGCTTCACTCCATTCCCGCCACGTGGATTTTTGCGTCTTGGACCAATCCCTTTTGCCCATCCATGTGTCGTTTCCTTGACGGAGCTCCCAAAGTCCCCACCATGGAAGGGCGCCAAAGATCCATTGGTCTTTCGCTCTGCGGCGGCCAAATGCAATGCCCAACTCCACATGCATGACAGTGAGAAGGAGCAAGTTGATGCCCGGCACCCAAAGGAACAAGATCCAATACCATGGGCGTTGGATCAAATCCAACCACACCAAGAAGTGAAGCCCAGGGACGGAAGCTTTCCAGGCCGCTGCCTTGGGGTCCTTTTTGCGGATCAAAACAGGCAACGTGATCCATTGCAAGATCAGGGCCAGGGTCAAAAGAATCCAGGGGATAAGATGCATGTTCAAAAGAGATCAGTCATGGTGTAAACGCCAGGAAGATTGCCTTGATGGCGGGCCCAGGTCCAGCGCAGGGCCAGCACTGCGCCTTGGGCAAATCCCAACCGGGATTTTGCTTCGTGCTGCAAAGCAACGCAATCGTGGTCGGACTCCCACGACAATTTGTGCAAACCCACCACTTCGCCCATGCGCTGGCTTTCGATGGGGAGGTCTTTCGTCCAACCCGCTTGGCGAACATTCTCTTGAAGTGTCAAGGCTGTGCCGCTTGGCGCATCCTTCTTCTGGACATGATGGACGTCTTGGATGGATGCGTCGTAGCCTTCGAGCTTGGACATGATACGTGTGGCTTCTCTGGCAATCAAATGGGTGGCGTGGACGGCAGGGCTGAAGTTCGTGCTCCAGAAAAGGGTTCCTTGGCTGTTTTCCGCAGCTTCTTGAACCTGGGACAAGTGCGACAGCCATCCCGTGGTGCCTGTCACCACAGGAACCCGATGTTCAAGGCAACGCAAAAGGTGGGGGAGTGCGGCATCAGGAGCTGTGGCTTCAAACACCATTCCTTGTGGCGTCCATGGTTGTCCAGAACGGATTTCTTGCGCAATCTCGCCGCCGGCATCCTTCCAGGCCTTGGCCACCGCTTGGCCGAGTTTCCCATTCCCAACCATGGTCAGAGCAGGCAAATCGAGTGGCTTGGGCAACGATGCGTTCATGGCAGATGGGCGTTGGGTGAGCGAGAGAAGCGCCACGTCAGGTGGACGCATGGGACGCCAAAGGTGCTTTCTAGACGTGTGGAAAGTGCGTCGGAGGTGTCCAGGTTTCGGAGCATGGCGCTCGTGTTGGCGTCAAGAACCTGCAGTCCATGGGCCACTAGGAACGACAAGATGCTCAGGTCACGGTTGCGCCGGTAAAACAACGCCCGTTGCTCCAAATCATATTCGGAATAGAAATTGCCAAAGGCATCCTTCAACACGGGTTGGGTCGCGGGGTCATCGTCGGTCAATGCGACCAAATCATCGATGCTCGATTTCATCTCCTGCGCGCTGTCCCAAGTGGACCAAGCGGCATACCCCATCCCTCCCCACACCAATGGCACCTTCCAAGATTGTTGGTTGATCATCTGACCACTCCCAGGGACGATGGCCGCCCAGCGTGTGGTTCGTTTCACCCGCATCGCGGTGCTGTCTGGAGCCAAGTCTTTTTGTCCTTGTGCGGCATTTGAAACGAGGGCGAAAGCCACCGTGACCACATGAGCAAGAATGGCCAAGCGTTGCATTCTCTCAGTGAAGGCCGAGTTTCCGGAGGACCGCTTCGAGATCATTCAGGTCGCTGTACTTCAACGTCACCTGACCTCCTCCTTTGGGGAGACGCTGGATCGAAAGTGTGGCTTGCGTGCTTTTCAACCTGAGTCGCAGCATGTGCAAAGCTTGTTCTTCATCTTCGCGAAGTTGAATCGAAGCAACGGAGGTGTTTTTTTTGGCCTGGGGACGCCAACCGCCATCCTTCACAAGGTGTTCCAAAGCCCTGACACTGAGTTGTTCTGCGGCAGCCTTTTCTGCCAATGCCACTTGGGTGTAAGGCGAATCGCTGCCCTTGACCCCTGAAAGCACCTTGGCATGTCCCATGGACAGTACCTTCTCTCGCACCATGCGTTGCACCGCGTCGGGCAGGTCGAGAAGTCTGAGAAAATGGGTCACAGTGGATCTGGCTTTCCCGACACGTTGGGCAAGCACTTCTTGCGTCAGCCCGCATTCTTCCATGAGGTGCTGAAACGACAACCCCACCTCCAATGGGTTCAAATCTTCCCTCTGGATGTTTTCCACAAGGGCCATCTCGAGCAGGGTTCGGTCATTGGCTTCTCTCACGTAGGCCGGAAGAGAAGTCAGTCCGACACGTTGGGCCGCCCGAAACCGTCGTTCGCCCGAAATGATTTGGTATTTCGACGCTCTGATTTTGCGCAGTGTGATGGGCTGAATGATGCCATGGACCTCGATGCTTTCCGCCAATTCCTTCAATCCCTTTTCTTCAAAAGCACGTCGGGGCTGGTTGGGGTTGGCTTCGATGTCGGCAATGGCGATGTTCTGCGCGCTCGACGATGCCCCCACTGAGGTCTTGGGAAAGTGTCGCACATCGTCGGGGTGAGGTCCATTTGCCTTGGTTGCAGTTGGGAAGTCTCCCCCTCCAAGCAAGGCGTCCAAACCCCGTCCCAGTCCTTTGGTCTTAGCCATGGCTGAGGTATTTGTCCTCGGTGCGCATTTGCGTCATGTCGTTTTTCTGAAGAAGCTCACGGGCCAAATTCAAATAATTGACGGAGCCCTTGCACGAGGCGTCGTGAAGGATGATGCTTTCTCCATGGCTCGGAGCTTCCCCCAAACGGGTGTTTCTGTGAATCACCGTTTGGAGCACCAAGTCTTGGAAATGGGTGCGCACTTCATCCACCACTTGATTCGCCAACCTCAGCCGCGTGTCGTACATGGTCAAAAGAATGCCCTCCACTTCGAGAGAAGGATTCAGTTGGGTTTGAACAATCTTCACGGTGTTCAACAGTTTCCCCAATCCTTCCAGAGCAAAGTATTCACACTGAACGGGTACCATCACACTGTCTGCAGCTGTCAAAGCATTTAGGGTGAGCAACCCGAGGCTGGGTGAGCAATCCAAGACGATGAAATCGTATTCGTCACGGATGCCTTCCAGTGCGTGACGCAGTTTTCGTTCCCGGCTTTCCGCATGGACCAATTCAATCTCTGCCCCCACGAGATCGAGGTTGGTGGGCAGGACGTCGAGGTTGGGGGACGATGTTGGGACGATGCAATCCTTCATGTTGGCCTCGCCAGACAACACTTCATAGGTGCCTGTGGCCACTTGGCGAGGTTCGACCCCGACGCCACTTGAGGCATTGGCCTGAGGGTCTAGGTCCACCAGCAAGGTTTTGTATTCCAAAACACCCAAGCAGGCGCCCAAATTGATGGCGGTTGTGGTTTTGCCTACGCCTCCTTTTTGGTTGGCAACAGCGATGATTTTCCCCATAGTGACTGCGCTTTTCGTCGTTTGAACGAAGGTACAGCCACGAGATGTTGAAAGGGGAGGGAGTTTTGCACACCCCAACCGCGGTTTATCAAAGAATCAGAGGTCGTCGAAGGCGATGTCGTCATCGCTTTCGGCCGTCTTGTTTTCGCTGACTTCTTCTTCTGCAGTTTCGTCAGAGGCCTCGTCAGAAGCTTCTTTTGAATCTCCTTCAGGTTCTTGGGCCGCACGCTCTGCAATGGGGTCCCGGAACTCGCCTGTTTCCATCAACTCTTGGATCTTGTCCACAGCGTCCAAAAAGCCTTCTTCGAACTTCTCGAAGTCCTCGCGGTAGAGGAACAGTTTGTGCTTGGAATAACTCACATTGCCGTGGTCGTCGAAGCGCCTCTTGCTTTCTGTGATGGTCAAATACAAGTCTTTGCCGCGGGTGGCTTTGACATCGAAAAAATAGGTGCGCTTGCCTGCACGCACGGGACGCGAGTACAATTCGTCTTGGTTTTCGTAAGTCGACATGGTTGGATTTTGCTGCTATGAAGGTAGCGCAAATCCGGAAACCCCATCAGCGCGCCAACGTCAAATGGCCTTCCGCCACTCGTGGATAGCCAATTTGATCGACGTAAGCGATGTAATACAAGTACACTCCATCGGGGCAGTAATGCCCGCCATCTGGCCCTTTTTGCCCCAGCCATGGTTCCGTGGGATCGTTCGTTTCAAACACCACCGAGCCCCACCGGTTTTGGATCCGAAGGGCGTATTGTGTCACCCCTCTCAAAACGGGAAGCCAGACGTCGTTGATGCCGTCCCCGTCTGGGGTGAAGGCATTGGGGGCATAGAAGACCGAGCCGTTGACTGTCACCTGTCCTGTTGCAGTGCTGGCGCAACCATATTCATTGACCACGGTCTGTGTGATGGTGTACACTCCTCCGTCTTCGTAGAGGTAAGACACGTTGCATCCTTCCAGCCCATTGCCGTCTCCAAAGTTGTAATAACAGTCCACGTTGCTGTCTCCCAAATACTCTGCCCATACCTCCGGGTCCAAGATGTCCACTTGGTTGGGGGTGACATCGATGGCCGCCACAGGAACGGGCAGAATCTCTACATTTTGGGCGCCTTCCATGTCTAGGGACCTTACGCAGTTTCCTCCTGTTTCCATCTCCAACAAAATGGGGTAAGAGCCAGGAGAATTGTACTGGTGACTTGCATTGGGGGCACTTGAGGTGGTTCCATCGCCAAAGTGCCACAGGTAATTTGTGGCTGTTTCTGTGGTGCTCAGGTTGGTGAAGGTGACGGCATGTGGCGGGCAACCAGTGAAAGGACCTGCCTCAAAATTGATTTCTGGTTCAGGAATCGCTGTGACGGAATTGATGAAAGTCTGGACACATCCTTCTAGACCCGGCACACTGGCAGTCAGACTGACGTCGTAGGTGCCTGCTTCTGCGTAGATGAGGCCCACAACGTTTTCCCCTTCCACACCGGCAAAAGAGGTGGGGCCACCAAAGTCCCATTCGTACACCGTGTTTTCGTCCACCGATGCAATACCTGAAAACGTGTAGAAGTGATCGTCGAAGCACTCAGGTTCGGGGACGTCAAACTCAGGCTCCAGCAAAAACTGGATGTCGACTTCTGCTGTGCTGACATCTGGGCAAGTGAAGTCCGCCACGGCTGTGAGGGTGATGGTGTAAAGCCCTGTGTCAGGGAAGGTGTAACTGGGTGCAATGTCGTTGCTCGTGCCAGAGGGGATGCCTCCCAGGCCATCTCCAAAATCCCACAGAAAGGCTGTTGCGTTTTCAGACAAATTCTCGAAGTCAAAATTCAACCCTGTGCAAAATTGATATTGGTCTTCCACGATGGCCACGGGTGGCGTTGGCGCTGAGTAGTCAATGGTCGATCCCTCGGTGCACCCATGGTTGGTCACTGACACAGTGGCCTCCCACGAATTGAGGTTGTTGAAAGTGACCTCACCTGGATTTGGAATGTCTGCCAAAGAGGGTGTGCCGTTGTTGAAATCCCACAGAATGTTCGCAAACTCATCGATGTTGTTGCCTTCCAGGGCAAAGTCAAACGCCTCGACGCCGTCATTGCATGAAAAGCCTTCCACCACGATTTCGGGTTCCAAGGGGGGGTACACTTGGTAAATGGCCTCAGACGTGTCTGCGCAAGGCCACTCAGGGTTGACAATCAAGGTCACCACAAAGTCGCCCGGGGTCGGCCAGGTGAATGTGGGCTGAAATTCGTCACTGACGTCATTGGTAAGACCTGGCACACCAAAATCCCAACTGTAACTGGAGCCATTGATCGAGTTGTTGTCCATCGTGATGGTCTCTCCCACACACATCTGGGCGGGGACTTGCTCGGCCACAAAAGATTGAATGTTGGGGTCGCAAAGTGTGACGTTGAATTGGAAATCGCGCAGGGTGGTGTTGAGCAAGATCCCATCACGGTATTCGGCCACACATATGCCAATGGCGTACTGCCCTACGGTGGTGGGCATTCCGGTGATGAATCCTGTGTTCGGATCAATGCTCATTCCGGGGTCAGAGGGAATGGGATTCGTTGCGCTGAATCCGTTCAGGTATGGGACCTCATTGTAGGGAGGCGTTGCAGGAGGGTTGGGAACAGGGCTGTTGAGGCCATTGCCATTGCCAGTGCCACCGCCATCAAATGGGGCGCAAAAAGAGTAGACCAATTCGTCGCCGTCTGGGTCCACCGCGCTGTGGTCCCAACTGAAATCAAAGTTTGCACAAACGGCAACAGGAGGCAGTTCTTGGAAGACAGGCGCGCTGTTCACAGATGTTCCGACACCCTGGGAAGTTCCAGGCACGTGAGTGACCAAAGTAGCACCGGGGTTTTCTGTGCCTCCGAAATTTTGAAGGTTGCTGATGGAGGGGTTCCGGCAACAGCGCTGCCACATCAAATCCCAACCATACTCAGAAGGAGATAGGTTGACAGTGGTGGTGTAGATGGCTTGCTGGATGCAAAGACTCGGCGGCGGGGTGCCGCAGGGATTGCCCAGTATGACCTCGACATCGGAGACATTGACGTCGGACAATGGGATGGTCAAGACATCTCCGTTGTCCACGGCCCCAATGCCATTCCATCTTCCGATGTAGACCTGATCGTCGAAGCCTGTGCCAAGGGTGTTTGCAGGCCCACAATCTCTGTACACCTTGAGGGTGATTCGGTATTGGGACCCTCCGAGATGCTCATAAAAGATCTCGCCTCCCACCAAATGTGTGGCCCTTCCTTGCAGCACAGTGGCCCCAAACAAAAGTAGGAGCCATGCCGATCTGAGAAGGTGCCGTATGTGGGGTGAGATGTTCACTCTGAGAGGATAGGGAGAGACAGGGCCGAGGTCCCGCAAGATAACATAGG